>Ga0308162_1000153_pt1 | contig 87752 bp, 59 predicted proteins | sample PhySR2_FD_201370 | JGI IMG/M metagenome (GOLD analysis project Ga0308162, IMG submission 201370) | Phyllosphere microbial communities from UC Gill Tract Community Farm, Albany, California, United States - DLSLS.R2 | ecosystem: Host-associated > Plants > Phyllosphere > Unclassified | place: USA... | reverse complement strand
GCTGCAGGCCCCATCCTGGGGCCCAGCGCTTGACAGGCATCCATGCCCGTCACCTCCCTCCGCAAGCCCTGCGCTCGGCCTCCTGAAGTCGCGATCTGTGTTGCCTGGACTACCGCGCGCTTAGAAGCAAAAGCCAAAGCCAAAGCCAAAGCAACGGCAACGGCAACGGCAACGGCAACGGCAACGGCAACGGCATCTTGGGCTAAAGCTCCAGCCCCATTTCAGGACGAATCTTATAGATGAACCCCGAAGACCCGTAAGGCGGTAGCAATCTCCCCGCCCCAGCATTACCCTCGACCCCCACCCCGCTCAGCATCAGGCACCCGCATGGCCTTCACCAGTGACTCCCTTACGATCTTCCTGGCCGTGCTGGAGGCCGGGTCCTTTTCCGCTGCAGCGCGCAAGCTAGGCCGGGTGCCATCCGCAATAAGCATGGCCATCGCGCAACTGGAGGCAGAACTGGACCTGCCGCTGTTCGACCGCACCACCCGCAAAGCCTTGCCCACCAGCGCAGCACTGGCGCTGGAGCCGCAAGCCAGGCAAGTGATCTGCCAGCTGAACCTGCTCGATGCCCAGGCCCTGCAACTGCACCAAGGCTTGGAAAAGCGCCTGACCCTCGCCATGGCACCCGAACTGCAAACCGGGCCCTGGAGCCAACCCCTACACGCCTTGGCGCAGGCCTTTCCCGGCCTGGAAGTGGAGGTGCGCTCGGCCAGCCAGCGCGAGGCCATCCGCTTGCTGCACGACGGCACCGTGCAACTGGCACTGGTCTTCGAACGCCCGGGTATCGATGAGCGCGAGTCGTTTCTCGAAGCCGGCAGTCAGCTACTGGTGGCCGTCGCCTCCCCGCGTCACCCTGCCGGCGTGCAGGGTGCCATGCCCCTGCCCGAAGAAGCCTTCGCCGAACAGCGGCAGATCATCGTCGCCTCCGGCAACCCCACCGGCTCTGACCCGCGCATGGTGCTGTCCCGACGCATCTGGCTGACCGACAGCTACCTGGCCACACTGGACCTGGTGCAATCAGGCCTTGGCTGGGCTTATTTGCCACAGCCCCTGGTAGAGCCGCTCATCGCGTCAGGCGCACTGGCAGAGGTGCGCATGGACAATATGGCCAGCCGCCTGCGCCTGTGGGTGGACATCATCTGGATCAAATCCAGACCCTTGGGCCTGGGCGCACGGCACTACCTGGACAGCGTCCGCACGCTGTTCGAGAAGGACCCGCCCAGAGCCTGAGCCAGGCCGGTCACTGCACCGGGGCGAGCAACCGGTACCCTACCCCTGCCTCGGTGGCAATGAAGCGCGGCGCCATTGGGTCGTCGCCAAGCTTTTGCCGCAGGTGCCCGACCACGATGCGCAAATAATGCGTGTCACCCACATGGGTTGGCCCCCAGATGTCCTTGAGCAGTTGCTGCTGAGTGATGACGCGCCCCGGATGGCTTGCAAGATGCGCCAACAGTGCATATTCCTTGCGGGTCAAGGTCACTTCGGCCTCATCCAGGGTCACGCGTCGCAAGGCAAGATCGACGGTCAGCGGCCCAATGCTGAGGCAGGCTGGGGCACCGCCCGTCTGCGGTATCTGCCTGAGCAGCGCACGAATACGTGCGAGAAACTCCTGAATGCCAAACGGCTTGGTCACATAGTCGTTGGCGCCGCTGTCCAAGGCGTCGACCTTCTGCGCTTCGCTGGCGCGTACCGACAAGACCACCACCGGCACCGTGCTCCACTGGCGCAGTTCGCGCAGCACCTGCTGCCCGTCCATGTCCGGCAGGCCCAGGTCCAGGACCACCAGGTCAGGCTTACCCAAGGCCGCCTGCGCCAGCCCCTGGGTGCCGTTCTCCGCTTCTAGGACTTTATAACCCTGGGAAGCCAGGCTGATGCGCAGGAATTTGCGGATCTGGGGCTCATCATCGATGACCAGCAAAGTGGCGGTCTGGCTCATGGCAGGTCGCTTCCGGTGTCCGGTTGGGTAGGCAGCGGCAAGCATAAAGTCATGCAGGTGCCAACGCCATCGATGCCCTCGCCAACCCTGACCTGACCGCCATGTGCCCCGATCATCCCCTGGCAGATCGCCAAGCCCAGGCCGGTGCCCTGACCACCGCGATCACCGCGGGCAGCGGTGTAGAACATGTCGAAGACCTTGTCCCGATCTGCCAGGGCAATGCCAGGGCCTTCATCGCTGACGGCGATGTGCAGTTGCTGGTCGCGCGCCGTCACTTCGACGCGCAGCCGCCCCTGAGCAGGCGAAAACCGCGCGGCATTCTCGAGCACGTTGACCAGGGCCTGCTCGATCAACGCGGCATGCACGAACAGCAGCGGCAAGTTGGCCGGCACCTGAGTTTCCAGGTTCAGGGGTGCCAGCACGGCGCGCAGTCGATGCAACGCGCTGCCCACGATGTCGGCAGGCGCTACCCAGTCCCGTGCCAGCTTGAGACTGCCGTGCCCCAGGCGGGTCATGTCCAGCAGGTTCTGAATATAGCGGTCCAGCCGCTCGGCTTCGTCGCGGGTGCCTTCGAGCAGCTCACGCCGGTCCGACTCGGCAAGGGCCTCGCCCAACGCCAGCAAACTGTCGATGCTGCCGCGCATGGACGTCAGCGGCGTGCGCAAGTCGTGGGATACGGAGGCCAGCAACGCACTGCGCAGTTGTTCGGTCTCACCGTGCAGACGCGCCGCCTCCAACTGCTCGGACAACTGCGCCCGCGCCAGGGCTTGGGCCACAGGCTGCGCCAAGCCACGAAGCAATCGCCGGTCGGGGCCACTGAGTGCCTGGCCTGGGCGCTCAGACACACCCATCAAGGCCAGAGGCTGGCTGTCCACGGTCAAGGGCCACCACCACCAACGCCCTTCGGGCAGGGTGTCGCTGCTGCGCCCGGCCGCCTGGTCGTGCTGCCAGGCCCACTGGGCCGCGGCGCGCTCGTTATCGGTGAAAGCAATGGGACCGCCGCTGGCTATGTGCAGTTGGCCATGCTCGTCGCGCTGCAGGATGCAGACCTGCCAGCCAAGCCGACCATCGAGGTGCTGGTGCGCAACCTCCAGCACCGCCTGACGGTCCGTGGCCCCGGTCAGGCGTCGAGACAGGTCCAACAACTGGATGGTTTGCGCCTGGGTTTCACGCAGGGCCTGCAACTGGCTGCGCTGGCGCGCGGCCAGGTTACCCGTGAGCGCGGCCATCAGCAGGAAGAACACCAGGGTCAGCACGTCCTCTTCGCGCTGGATACTCAGGGAAAAGTTGGGCGGAATGAACAGAAAATCGTACGCCAGGAATGAAAGCAGCGCACAGGCCAGGGCGGGGCCAAGGCTGGTGCGCACCGCCACCAGCAGGACCGCTGCCAGAAACACCAGGGAAATGTTGGGCAATGCCAGCACGCTGGCCACTGCCCAGGCCAGGCCCGCCGCCAGAGCGGTCGCTGCCAGCGCCAGCAGGTAATGTCGCCACACCCACGCATACCGGGCCGTTGGCTTGGGTGCCGAGCGCAGGACGTCGCGATCGAGCACATTGACCTCCAGACCCTGACTGGCCCGCAACAGCCGTGCAGCGACACCAGCGCCGAACAGGCGGCGGCGCCACCGGTCTCGGGACTGTCCGACCAGTACCACGCTGGCACGCCGCTCTCGGGCATGCTCGATCAGTGTACGGGCCACCTCCGCGGCGCGCAGCACGACCACGTCCCCACCCAGGCGCTCGGCCAGTTGCTGGGCGGCCTGTAACCGCTGGCGCCCGCTCTCGTCGCGCAGGCGACCGTTGTCCACGTGGACCAGGCTCCAGGGTAGGTGCCGGCGCTGCGCCACGCGGCTGGCATGACGCACCAAGCGCTCGGCCTGGTCATCGCCATCCACACCGACCAGCAAGCGCCCACGCAGCGCTGGCGCTGCAGCGCCGCCTTGGCGATAGCCCTGGGCCGCATCGGCATCGACCTGGGCGGCAGCGGCCTGCATGGCCAGTTCGCGCAGCGCGCTGAGGTTGCGCTGGGAAAAGAATGCGTCGATGGCTGCGCGCGCTTGCTCAGGCACATACACCTTGCCTTCGCGCAAGCGTTCGAGCAGGTCGCGCGGGGGCAAGTCCACCAGCAACAGGTCGAACGCTTCGTGCACCACCCAGTCCGGCACCGTTTCACGCACCAGGACACCGGTGATATCACGCACCTTGTCGTTGAGGCTCTCCAGGTGCTGGACATTGACCGTGGTGTAGACGTCGATGCCGGCGGCCAGCAGTTCCTGCACATCCTGCCAGCGCTTGGCGTGGCGGCTGCCCGGTGCGTTGCTGTGGGCCAACTCGTCCACCAGCACCAGGCTGCCCGGGGTACCGAGCACCCCATCCAGGTCCATTTCGTGCAAGGTCACGCCCCGGTAACGGGTGCGTAGCATCGGTCGCTGGCGCAAGCCTGCCAACAGGGCCTCGGTTTCGGCACGGCCATGGGTTTCGACCACGCCTACCAGTACCGGGCGGCCCATGCGCTGTTGGGCATGGGCGTGGGTGAGCATGGCAAAGGTCTTGCCGACACCGGGCGCGGCGCCAAGAAACACCTTCAGCCGGCCTCGCCCTGGCTGGGGGAAAGTCGCCAGCAGCGCATCGGCGCGGTCGGAGTCACTCATGGGATTTCCTTCACAGCAAGGGTCACAGGCCCTGGCCCGAACGGCTCGTCTTTTCCAGCGCCTGGTTAAGGGCCAGGACGTTGACCACCGCAGGGCCCACCAATGGGCGCAGCGTGGCGGCTTCGAGCAGACTCTGCAAGCGTTCGACGGGTAGATGCCGGGCGGCAGCTACCCGTGGCAATTGATACGCCACGGCCTGCGGCGGCAAGTGTGGATCCAGCCCACTGCCCGAGGTCGTGACCAAGGCCAAGGGGACCGGCCCTTGCCCTGCCTGGTACAACGCACCCGCCTGTGCCTGGACACGCTGCATCAACGCGGGATTGCCAGGGGCAAGGTTGCTCGCGCTGCTGGCCACGGTCGCGAAATCACCTGCCGAAGGACGGGAATGAAACCAACCGTCACCCTCGAAGCGCTGGGCGATCAAGGCAGAGCCGCGCACACGCCCCTGCTCGTCTTGCACCAGGCTGCCATTGGCCTGGTAGGGGAACGCCACCTGGGCAATACCCGTGACTGCCAAGGGGTACAGCGCACCTGTCAGAAAGGTCATCGACAGGAGCAGACTCAGGGCCGGGCGTAGGTATGCAGTCATGATGGCCTCCTCAGACCAGGTGCAAAGCGTTGAGCAACAGGTCGATGACCTTGATGCCGGCAAACGGTACGATGATGCCGCCCAGTCCGTAGATCAGCAGGTTGCGCCTGAGCAGCTGCGCAGCGCTGGCAGCCTTGATCTGCACCCCACGCAGGGCCAACGGAATGAGCACGACGATGATCAGTGCGTTGAACACGATGGCAGACAGGATGGCGCTCTGCGGGCTTGCCAGCTGCATGACGTTGAGCACGCCCAGCTGCGGGTAAATCACCGCAAACAAGGCTGGCAATATGGCGAAATACTTGGCCACGTCGTTGGCGATGGAAAAGGTGGTCAGCGCCCCACGGGTGACGAGCAGCGCCTTGCCAACGTGCACCACGTCCAGCAGCTTGGTCGGATCACTGTCCAGATCGACCATGTTGGCCGCCTCACGGGCAGCCTGGGTACCATCGTTCATGGCCATGCCCACATCCGCCTGGGCCAGGGCTGGCGCGTCGTTGGCACCATCGCCGCACATGGCCACCAGGCGCCCGTCTTGCTGCTCCTGGCGAATGCGCGCCAGTTTTTTCTCCGGTGTAGCCTCGGCCAGCACATCGTCCACGCCTGCTTCGGCCGCGATCGCGGCTGCCGTGAGCGGGTTGTCGCCAGTGACCATCACGGTCCTGATGCCCAGTTTGCGCAGTTCGGCAAAGCGTTCGCGAATGCCAGGCTTGACCACATCCTTGAGGTGAATCACGCCCAACAGGCGCTTGTCGACGCAGACCAGCAGCGGCGTACCGCCTGACTGGGCGATGCGCTCTACCTCACGGGCAAGGGCTGGCGGCATGTCCGCGCGCGGCATATCGACGAAGGCAAGGAGCGCATCGACGGCGCCTTTTCGATAACGATGTGCCCCCAGGTCGATACCAGACAGGCGTGTCTGGGCAGTGAAGGCCACCGGTTGGTAGTGCCCGGCCGGCGGTTCGACGAAATCATGAAGCTGATGCAGGTACTCGACGATCGACTTGCCCTCTGCCGTGTCGTCGGCCAGCGAAGCCAGCAAAGCCCCCTCCCCCAGCTCACGGGCCGTCACCCCGGGCGCAGCGTACAGTGCGCTGCAGCGGCGGTTACCGAAAGTGATGGTACCGGTCTTGTCCAGCATCAAGGTGTGCACATCGCCTGCGGCTTCCACGGCGCGCCCTGAACGGGCGATGACATTGAGGCGCACAAGGCGGTCCATGCCGGCGATGCCGATGGCCGAGAGCAGGCCGCCGATGGTGGTGGGAATGAGTGTGACGAGCAACGCGGCCAGGAAGATCAGCGGCAAGCTGCCCCCAGCGAAGTGAGCAAAGGGTTGCAGGGTCACCACCACGATCAGAAACACCAGGGTCAGGCCGATCAACAGCATGTCCAGGGCGATCTCGTTGGGCGTTTTTTGCCGGCGCGCGCCCTCGACCAGGGCGATCATGCGGTCCAGGGTAGAGTCACCGGGGTTGCTGGCGATGCGGATCAGCAGCCAGTCCGACACCAGACGGGTGTTGCCGGTCACCGCCGAACGATCGCCGCCTGACTCGCGAATGACGGGCGCGGATTCCCCGGTGATGGCTGCCTCGTTGACGGCAGCGATGCCTTCTATCACCTCGGCGTCGGCGGGGATCATCTCCCCAGCCTCCACCCGGACGACATCACCCTTGCGCAGGGACGCGGCCGGGACGTTGTCGAAGCTGCCATCCGGGTTGCGCCGCCTGGCCGAGAGCCCCTGGCTGCCGGCTTTGAGGCTGTCGGCACGGGCTTTACCCCGGCCTTCGGCCAGGGCCTCGGCGAAGTTGGCAAACAGCACGGTGAACCACAGCCAGGCGGCGATCTGCACCGCAACGCCTGGGGTGACGCCATTGGCTGGGGTCAGGCACAGCACGGTGGTCAGTACGGCCGTGATGGCCACCACCAGCATGACAGGTGAGCGCTTGAGCTGACGCGGATCGAGCTTGAGGAACGCCTGCAGCAATGCCGGCCGCCACAGCGCGGCCAGCCGCGTCTGGGCTGCTGCGTCTGGTTGGGCCTTGATCTCTGGAATGGGCATGTTCATGGTCATCTCTCAATAGGCCTGGCTCAAATGGTCGGCAATCGGCCCCAAGGCCAAGGTCGGCAGGAAGGTCAGCCCGCCTACCAGCAGGAGGGTCAGCAGCAGCAGGAAGGTGAACAGTGGCCCATGGGTGGGGAAGCTGTTGGGGCCTTGAGGTGCCTGTGGCTTGGCTGCCAGGCTCCCTGCCAGCGCCAGGATTGGCAGGATGTAACCAAAACGGCCGATCAGCATCGCCAGACCGATCATGAGGTTGTGAAACACCGTGTTGGCGCCAAAGCCTGCGAAGGCTGACCCGTTGTTGGCGGCCCCGGAGGTATAGGCATACAGCAACTGGCTGAAGCCATGGGCACCGGGGTTGCTGACCGCTGTGGCCGGCCCTGGCAGGCTGGCAGCGACGGCGGCCAGTACCAGCACGCCGACCGGCATCACCAACAAGGTCGCCACCAACAGCTGCACCTCACGGGCTTGAAGCTTCTTGCCCAGGTATTCCGGCGTGCGGCCGATCATCAGCCCGCAGAGAAACACCGCGATCAGCACGAACAGCAACATGCCGTACAGGCCCGCCCCGACGCCGCCGAAGATGACTTCGCCGACCATCATGTTGACCATGGCCACCATGCCGGTCAGTGGGTTGAGGCTGTCGTGCATGGCATTGACCGAACCGTTGGAAGCGGCCGTGGTGGTGACCGTCCACAACACCGATCCGGTGGTGCCAAAGCGACTTTCCTTGCCTTCCAGAGGGGCTGCCTGCTCTACCTCGCTGGCGTGCAGCGCTGGGTTGGGCTGATGTTCGGCCCACAAGGCCGAGGCGCCGCCGACCAGAAACAGTGCAAGCATGCAGGCCACAATGGCGCGGCTCTGGCGCAGGTCTTTCACGTAATGGCCGAACATGAACACCAGAGCCACGGGAATCAGGATGATCGCCGATACCTCGAACAGGTTGCTCCACGCTGTCGGGTTTTCAAACGGATGCGCCGAATTGACGCCGAAGAAGCCGCCGCCGTTGGTACCCAGCTGCTTGATCGCAATCTGGCTGGCTGCCGGGCCGAGCGGGATCAACTGCTCGGCCCCTTGCAACGTCAGGGCATGGGCATAGTCGCTGAAGGTCTGTGGCACGCCCTGCCAGACCAACAGCAGCGCCAGCAGCAAGGACATGGGCAAAAGCCCATAAAGCGTGGCCCGGGTCATGTCCACCCAGAAATTGCCCAGGGCCGCACTGCTGCGACGGGCGATACCACGGCACAGGGCTACCAGCACGGCCAGGCCCGTGGCAGCACTGACAAAGTTCTGCACGGTCAGGCCGAGCATCTGGTTCAGGTAGCTGATGGAGGCCTCGCCACTGTAGGCCTGCCAGTTGGTGTTGGTCACGAAACTGACCGCGGTGTTGAAGGCCAGCGACCACTCAAGACCGGGTAAGCGCTGCGGATTCAACGGCAGAAGGCCTTGGCCCAACAGCGCGCCGAACAGCAGGAGGAACCCAACCAAATTGAAGATCAGCAGCGCCAGGGCATAGTGGCGCCAGCCCTGTTGCTGCGATGGGCAAATCCCAGCCAGCCGGTAGCAGGCATTTTCGATCGGTCCCAGTAATGGCGTAAGCCACGTGCGCCGGCCCTCCATGACATTGAAGTAGAACCTTCCCAGCCAAGGGGCCGGTAGCAGGACTATGGCGAAGAAGGCCAGCAGCAAGGCGATATCGTAGGCATGCATGGGCGACCCCTTAACTGCGATCGGCGCGCAATAGCGCCGTCAGCAGGTACACCGCCATGGCCACCGCGATCAGCAGTGACATCCCTTCGAGCACGTTCATGAATGATTCCCCGTTGATGCGGCAGTGGCCGCTTTACGGGGATTTTCGGTCAGGCCAGCGTAAAGGCTCGAGATCGAAGCGGCAGGCCTGGCATAAAGAACACGTAAAGAAAGGTGTTCGGCCAGGCAGCAGGGCTAGGCAGTCGGGGTGGGCTGCACGTTGCGACTCCAGTCCAGCAGCAGGCTGTAGCCTATGGCCAATAACGTCGGGCCAATGAACAGGCCGATGAAGCCGAAGGCAATCAGGCCGCCGAACACGCCGAGCAACACGATCACCAGCGGTAGGTCTCCGCCACGGCTGATCAGGTAGGGCTTGAGCACGTTGTCCACGCCACTGATGACGAAGGTGCCCCAGATGCCCATGAAGATCGCCATGCCGTACTCACCCTTCCATACCAGCCAGCCGGTCACCGGCAGCCAGGCCAGCGGCGGGCCCATGGGGATCAGGCTGAGCATGAAGGTGACCAACCCAAGCACGATGGCACCCGGCACGCCTGCGATGAGAAAGCCGATCAAGGCGAGCAGGGCTTGCGCCGCCGCCGTACCGATCACACCGTTGACCACCCGTTGCACCGTGCCGGCTACCAGGTTCAGGTAATACTCGGCACGCTCGCCGGTCAGCCGGTGCAGCAGCCGCAGCACGAACGCCGAGAGCCGCGGCCCGTCGCGATAGAAGAAGAACACGAAGACCAGGCTCAGGGTGAGCTCCAGCACGCCACTGCCGATCTGCGCGCTGCGGGCCAGCAACCAGTTACCCACTTGCCCCAGGTAGGGTTTGACCGACGCCAGTAGCGCAGCACCCTGCTGGTCCAGCGACGACCACCAGCTGGCCATGCGTTCGCCTACCAACGGGATGTCGACCAGCCACACGGGCGCATCCGGCAGGCCATCGACCTGCACATCACGCACGAACAAGGTTGCATCACGAATGTGGTCGGCCAGGTTGAAGCCCAGCCAGACCAAGGGCAGCGCCACGATGAGGATCCAGGCGCTGGTCAGCAGCCCGGCGGCGAGGGTTTCGCGTCCACCCAGCACGCGGGTGAGAAAACGCATCAGGGGCCAGCTGGCGAATGCGAGGATGGCACCCCACAGCAGCGCCGAAATGAAGGGGGCCATGACCCACAGGCCGGCGCCCAGCAATGCCAGCAACAGGATCTGGATCAGCAAGCGGTCATTTTCAACCATGGTCTTGCCCGTCAACGAATCAGTTCGAGGTGCAGGCCATCGGTGGGCGAGTCGCCGACTTCCAGGCGAGCGCTGCGTACACCGGCCTTTATCAGCGCTTCACGCCAGGCCTCGGCCTGGGCGCCGCTGAGGGTGGCGCGCAAGGTGCTGTCCAGGTTGAGGCTGCGTGCAAGCAGGGTTGCCCAGGCCGGCTGCGGGTCGCTCAAATCAGGATAATCAAGCTTGCCGGTGTCACGCATCTCACGCAGCACGGTTGCAGCCGTGGGCAGCAGCTCACCCAACGGGTGGGCTGCGACGAACTCCTCCACATGCAGGTAGGCCCGCCGGTTGCCACGGGTCACGCTGTAGAGTGCGACCAACGTATCAGCCTGGTCGGCAGAGCGGCGTAGCAGGATGAACGCCTGGCGCTCATCGCCACCATTGAGCCGAGCATTGGCAAAGACTTCGTTGGCCCACAGGCTGGCCTCGCCACAATCGCGGCCTTGGCACCAGAACAACGGGTACCCGCCTTCTTGCTGCAAGCTCTCGCGCGCGCGCGTGAACGCCTCCCGCGCAGAGCGCTCAACCGGCAGTTCATAGGTCGTGGAGCTGACCTGGCCACGGCTCTCGACTTTATCCTCCACCCGCAGGCGGCCGCTGATCTTGCGCAGTGGCCCCAATGGGTAGACGCGCTCCTGCTCCACGGCCGGGCGCTGGTCGACAATCTTGGCGTCCACTGGCACGGGCAGGCCGCCGGCCCAGAGCGTAGAGCTGGCGAGCAGCGTACCGGCGGCCAGCAGGCAACGCCAGGCGACAGGCGCAGTCATAGGCAAACCACGCGGCGCCCGGCGTCAAGGTGAAGCATGTACATGTCTGGCAATTGCATGGTTGTCTCCCTGATCAACCCGCCAAGCCTCGACACTTGTCCGGTGCAAGTCAAGCAAAGCCAAAGAAGCGATTGAAACAGTCTGCTACAAGCGTTGCGCCCTGCTCATCGTTCAGGTGCAGGTGATGGCCACCGGGCAAGGTCACCTGTTCAAAGGGTAGCTGCTCAAGCAGCCCTTCGCGACGTGCCAGCATGCCCTGCGCTGCCACCACCAGGCAGCCGGGGCACTTGACGTGTCGCACGTAGGCCATTGCCTGGCCTTGCGTCAGGCGCACTGGCGAGGGCAAAGTCAAGCGGCTGTCGCTGCGCCAGCTGTACCCCCCGGCCACGGGCATCAGCCCACGCTGGGCCAGCAGCTCGGCCGCTTCGCGGCTCACCGCCACCATGCCCTTCATGCGTGCCTCCACGCCTTGGTCCTGCGTGCTGTACACCGACTTGCGCTTGGTATCGAGGCGCATCTGTGCACGCAGCGCCATCCCCAGGCGCTCGGGGGCGTCCTGCTCTTCGCCGGTGGGCGGGATGAGGCCATCGATAAGTGCCAGGTGGCTGACGCGCTCGGGCAGTGCGGCGGCCAGTTGCACGCTGATGATGGCGCCAAGCGAATGGCCCAGCAGCGCGAACTGCTCCCAGCCCAGTTGCTCGGCTGCGCGCACGATGTCGTAGGCGTAGTCGGCCAGCGCGTAGCCGGCACCCGGCGGGCGATGCTGCGAATGGCCATGACCGGCCATGTCCAAGGCCACTATGCGCAGGCCCTGAAGGCGAGGCGCGAGACGCGCGAAGCTGTTGGCGTTGTCCAGCCAGCCGTGCAACGCAATGACCGGCAGGCCGTCCTCGGGGCCGAACACGTGGCCGGCCAGTTCGATATGGCCAAGATTCAAGCGTATGTCTTCGACCTGCACGTTCATGCCTGCCCCCACCTATCGAACAGGCCCTTGATCAGGCTGGCGGTATCTTCCGGGTGCTCCAGCGGGAACATGTGGCCACCCGGAACGCTGTGGTATTCCCCCTTCGGTATGCCCCGCACCGCCAAGGCATGATGGCGGCGCACTACGGTACTGGCCTGGCCACGGACCATGGCCAGCGGCAGGCGCAACTGCCGGACAGGCGCAGGGTTCAGGTGGGGTACGTTGCGATAGATGCTGATTTCGGTAGCAGGATCGAAGCGCAGGGACAGCGTGTGCTGCTGCTCGTGCAAGCCATGTTCGACGTAGGCATCCAGGCAGTCGGGGTCGAAGTGGCGGAACAGTGATCGGCTGGCGAAATACGCGCGGGCACTGAGCCGATCTTCGAATTCGGCGCGCCGCCCTAGCGTCCGACCGGCTGGGGTAATGCGGTCGATCAAGCCCAGGTGCTTGGCGGCGCGCAGCAGCAACTGGTCTGCGCGGGTCAGCACGGGCGAGTCGAGCATGACCACGCCCCGGTAAAGTTCTGGTCGGCGCAGGGCGGCATGCAAATGCAGAACACCCCCCAGCGAATGCCCCACGCCCCAAACGGGGTCGGGCTGCTGCTCAAGATGGTACAACAGCTCGTCCACCAGGCTCTGCCAGTTGGCGTCCACCGGAAACCGCGGGTCATGGCCGTGCTGGGGCAGGCTCTGCACGTGGTAGTCCGGCGCCAGGGCGGCGAACAGCTTGCCGTAGGTGGCCGACGGAAACCCATTGGCATGGGCAAAGAATATCGGTTGCGGCATGGCGGGCTTCCGGGCGCAGAGAATGGCCCATTGTGGGTGTCCACCAGGGCTCAGGCAACGTTCGGAAAGGTCATCGGCAAGGGCGATCAGGTCATGCCGATCGATCAAAGCTGCCCAGCGAGCGTCGCAGGCACGCCTTGATGAAGACTTGATGGCTTTCCAGCGCCTCACGGGCCAGACGCTGGTCATCAGCGTCCAGCTCCAGCCTGCGCAATGCCAGGCAGCTGGTTTGCATCAGATGGGCCACGCGGGTGCAGGCTTGCTGCAAGGCGAGCAGCTCCTGCTCGGCCTGCTGACGTCGATTTTCCTCAAGCGCCGTGTCCGTCTGGATCTTGCGCATCAGATGGTAGAACTTGGCGTCGGCGACCTCCCGCAGCAAGCTGTGCTGGGCGTGATCCAGGGCGATGCCTTGCTCGACCTTCTCAGTGGTGGTTTGCAGGTCCAGCGAGCACAACAATTTCCACATTTCGCCCGTCATCGACCCAACCTTGTACATGTCCTTTGTGGCAAAGCTAGCAAACCGCAATCGATTGAAACAACTGACAAAAATGCCAGTTGCCTCCCTTGCAAACCCGCTTGGCAAAGCCACGGCAGGCAATCAGCGGGACGTGTGCAAGGCCCGTAGCGTCATCAGGCCTGCCAGGGGCCAATCACCCTCAAGTTCCGCCAGGCTGGCAGTGCCCATGGCGGCTGGCCGCTGCAGGTGACCGTGTTCGAGCAGCCCGACCAGGTGCCCGACCAGTGGCTGGTGGCTGACCAACAGCACGTGATCAAGGCCAAGGCGCTCGATCTGGCCGATCGCATATTGCACATCGCTCTCGGGGGTCAGCCACGGCACCGTGCTTACCGGCTCGCTCAACCCCAATGCCTCATGAACCAAGGCAGCGGTCTGCTGCGCCCGGACATAAGGGCTGGCAATGATCGCCTGCAAGGGCTTGCCTGCCAGGTGTGCGGCGCTGTGCAGCACCTGCTCGCGACCATGCGCGGTCAAGCGCCGCTCGGCATCGCGGGTGGCTCGCGGCTCGGCTTCGCCGTGGCGCAACACCCACAGGTTCACAGCTTGGGCTCTTGGTCAGGTTGGGCAGGCTCAGGCGCGCGCGCCACGTGGGGCGCCTCGCCGTCGGCCGGGCGTGGTGCTGGCCAATCGGCAAACGGCCAGGGTTTCTGATCCGTGTGGAAGGTGCCGAAACGTCCGATCTGTGCCAAGTACTGGCTCAGGCTATCGCCAAGGTCCATCACGCTGGCGCTGGGGGCGCCGTAGATCAGCCGATAGATCAACTGGATCACCACCAGGCCTGCGAGCACCAACTCGGCCAATTGCCAGACCACCAGGAAAACCAGCATCCAGACCACACGCAGGATGAGGGACTCGCGCTGGGCGTGTTCAGGGGTATCGTTCATGTGTCGCTCCTTGCCGTTTTGCCAGGGTTATCCGGGCTCAGTTGAAGCCGCTGGTGGAAATGAAATCGACATCGGTCTTCGGCTCGGCGCTCATCAGGTGCTCGATCACCTGGTTCAACGTGCGGCCCTCGAACAGGATGGCATGCAGGCCAGCGACCAGGGGCATGTACACCTGCGCCTGCTGGGCCTTGGCCTTGAGCACCTTGAGGGTATTGACGCCCTCTGCCACTTCCCCCAGCCGACTCACGGCCTCATCCAGGCTCAGCCCCTGGCCGAGCGCGTAGCCCACCTGGTAGTTGCGGCTCTTGGGCGAGGAACAGGTGACGATCAGGTCGCCCACGCCGGCCAGGCCCAGGAAAGTCATGGGGTTGGCACCCTGGCTGACCGCAAAGCGGGTCATCTCGGCCAGTGCCCGGGTGATCAGCATGCTCTTGGTGTTCTCGCCCATGCCCAGCGCCACGGCCATGCCAGCGATGATGGCGTAGACGTTCTTCAAGGCGCCGCCGAGTTCCACGCCAAAACGGTCACTGCTGGCATACACGCGGAAAGTCTTGCCATGCAGCACAGCCTGCACCTGCTGGCACAAAAGCTCGTCTTCACTGGCCACCACGGTGGCAGTCAGGGCGTGCTCGGCAATTTCCCGGGCAAGGTTGGGCCCGGAAAGCACACCTATGCGCGCCTGCGGGGCGATCTCCTCGACGATCTGGCTCATCAGTTTGAACGTCTGGGCCTCGATCCCTTTGGTGAGGCTGACCAGCCCCTTGCCACGCAACAGGTCGGCATGTGGCGCCAATACGCTGCGCAAGGCGCTGGAGGGCAAGGCCACGAAAATCAGGTCGCAGGCCTTAAGCGTGGCCAGCAGGTCACTGACCGGCTCCACCCCTTCGTGCAGCCCGATGCCCTTGAGGTAACGCGGGTTCTCGCGATGCTCGCGCATCGCCTGGGCCTGTGCCGGGTCGCGCATCCATTGGCGCACTGGCACACCGTTCTGTGCCAGCAGGTTGGCCACGGCCGTGCCAAAGCTGCCGCCGCCCAGAACTGCAACAGGTTGCTGATCAGTCATATCCAATCCGTTAACACCTAAAATAAATGGCGACCGGCGCATTATACGGGTCGCCTGCCCCGCGCCAAGGCCGGTCGGGCATCGCTCATCCAGGCCAGGTATGTACCCACCGGTCGGCGAGCATCAATACCGCCGCAGATCACTGGCAAAACGGCAAAGTTCATTTACCATGCCGGTTTACCCACGATACAAGGCCGCTCCGTGCTCCCTGGCTCGCCTCCCTACCCGCGGCTGTTGCTGTTGACCGCCCTGCTCGGTGCACCTGCCCTGGCAGATGACTTGTTCATCGACAACAGTGACCTGCCACAGGTTTTGACTGCAACACGCCTCAAACAATCCCCGGCTGCGGTGCCAGGGAGCATGACCGTGCTCGACAGCGCGTTGATCCGGGCCAGCGGCGCGCGTGACATTCCCGAACTGCTGAGGCTCGTGCCGGGCATGATGGTGGGCTACGGGGCGGGCAATCAACCGACCGTCAATTACCACGGCAGCAACGTCAACGAAGCACGTCGCATGCAGGTGCTGATCGACGGCCGCTCGGTGTACCGGGCAGGGCTGGCGACGGTGGACTGGAGCGATATCCCGCTGGCGCTGGAGGACATCGACCGGATCGAGGTGTTCAGGGGGCCGAACACGGTCAGCTATGGCGCCAATGCCCTGATGGCCGTGGTGAACATTCTCACTCGCAATCCTGCCGACAGCCACGGCACGCGTCTGAAAGTCACACGCGGGCAGAACGGCATCGACGACTTCTATGCCAGCCAGGGCTTTGGCTGGGACAACGGCGATATGCGTCTATCGCTGTCGGGCCAGCAGGATGACGGGTTCGACCATGACCAGTTCGGCCAGGACTACCGTGACAGCCGCCGCGCCACACGTTTGAACCTGAGCGCCAGCCATACCCTGACGGTGGACCAGACACTGGAATGGCAACTGGCCGCCAAGGAAGGCACCAACCAGCGGCCTTATACCTACCAGCCGGTATTCCCGTTCGTGACCCAGCGCGGCAAGGATGCCGACGTCAAGGCCATGGACTATGCAGGCTCGGTGCGTTGGAACATCGACTTTGCCGCTGAACACAGCCTGTATGTCCAGGGCTCGGCGCAGCATTTCGACCGCCAGCAGGTGTGGCGAGCCTGCGACGCGGCGCTGTCCTTCAGCCCCGAACTCACCCGCCTCTGGCAGATGAACCCCAATTACGCCGAGCGGGTAGCCCGTGGCGCGAACAACCCGCCACCTAGCAGCAACCCCCAGGAGCAGGCCCTGGTCGATGCGATCAAGGCACAGTGGAACAGTCAGGGCGGCAGTGACGTGGTGTGCGGCGATGTCGACCAGAGCACGCGCGAAACCCGCTATGACCTGGAAATACAGGACACCTACAGCCTGACCGACAGCCTGCGCCTGCTCAGCGGCATGAACTATCGCTATGATCGTGCCGACTCGCAGACCTACTTCAATGGCAGCGTCGACGACCAGACCTGGCGGCTTTTCGGGCAACTGGAATGGCGAGCCGACGAGCACTGGATCGTGCAGGGCGGCGCCATGTTCGAGGATTCGCGGCTCTCTGGCAGCTCGCTTACCCCACGGTTGGCGGTCAATTACCTGATCACCCCGCGCCATGGCCTGCGCGCCGTCTATTCCGAGGCGGTACGTTCGCCTGACATGTTCGAAAACAACGTCAACTGGAGCTACACCGTCAAGAACCTGATGCCCTACGCCTTTGGCCAGCAGCATGGCGAATACTTCGTCAAGACCCGCGGCCCTGGTGACCTGGAGCAGGAGCACATGCGCTCGCGTGAGCTGGGCTACAACGGTTATTTCAGCGACCTGGACCTGAGCATGGACCTGAAGGTGTTCTACGACGAAATCACTGGCATGATCAGCGAGCCGCTCAAGAACAACCAGTACATTGCCAGCAATGCGAACCGGGCGCGCTTCAGCGGCAGCGAGGCCCAGTTCGATTGGCGCCCTACCCTGCGCGACCGGCTGCGCTTGACCTTCGCCCATGTCGACGCCTGGGCCAGCAATCCTGCCGACCGCAACCTCAGCGCCAGCAACAGCGGCTCTGCCGGCTGGATGAGGGACTGGGGCCACGGCTGGTCCAGTGGCGCTTTCTACTACGGTGACGATGCCCTCAATCAGTACCGCTACGAGCGCCTGGACCTGCGCGTGGCCAAGCGCTGGCGCGTGTACGGGAGCAATCTGGAACTGGCAGCCCTGTGGCAGCAACGCCTGGATGATGAGCCCACCACCGCCGTGCAGAACCGCTATGACAGCCGGCAGCGGCTGAGCCTGAGCGCGGAGCTGGAGTTCTGATGGTTCGCTTGCTGCGCCTGTTGGTGCTATGGCTGTGGCCATTGGGGCAGTTGTCCGCCAGCGAGATCTTGCTGGTCGGCGCCCAGGACCAGCCAGGCATCCGCAGCTTCATCGCTGCCCTGGAAAGTCGACGCCCCAACGACCACGTGCATTTTCAGGCTGCCAGCGAGCTGCCTGCGCCGAGCCGGCTCGACCTGGACCTGCGCCTGGTGTTGCTGGACGACGAGGCATTACAGTGGCGCCTGTCGCAAACCGCCGGCCCACCGGCACTGGCCATGAGGGTCAGCCGGGTGCAGGTGGAACAGCGCCTGGGAAAGTCACGCCCCGGGTTTCTCACCTTGTTGTGGAGCGACCCGCCACTGGATCGGCAATTGCGCCTGACCCGCTACCTGTTGCCGCAAGCCAGGCGCATCGGGGTGCTCTACGGTGAGCACAGTGGGTTTTTGCTTGATGAGCTGCGCCGTGCCGCGCAACCGCTTGGCCTCGAGATCGTGGCACAGGCTTGGCCCGACCCACGTGACAGCCGCCCCCTGCAACACCTGCTGGGCAGCAGTGACGTGCTGCTCGGGCTTGATGATCCGGACCTGTACAATTCCAAGACAGCGAAAAACCTGTTGCTCAGCAGTTACGGCCGTCAAATGGCCCTGATTGGCCCCAATGCCGGATTCGTCCGTGCCGGCGCGCTGGCCAGCACCTACAGCGATCAGCAAGATTGGTTAAGCGTGCTCGACAGCCTGCTCGGGCAATCACCTGCGCGCTGGCCCCGCAGCCTCTACCCAGCCCATTTCGGGGTCAGCGGCAATCAGCAGGTGGCACGGGCGCTGGGCCTGGAGCCCATTGATCCCGACACCGCCGCCCAAGCCTTGGCTGATGGAGAGCGCACCCCATGACCAAGGGCCTGAACTGGGACATTCATACGCGCACGCAGATCATCAGCCTAGGCCCGGCGCTGCTGCTGACGCTGCTATTGATCAGCTTCTTCACGTTCGTGCGCATCCAGGATTTGCGTCAGGAGCTCAACCACACCGGCCAATTGATCGCCAACCAGCTCGCGCCCGCGTCCGAATACGGGGTCATCTCAGGCAACAACGAAGTGCTCGAAGGCCTGATGCGCGCCACGCTGAGCATTCCCCACGTGCGGTTCCTGGAGGTACAGGACAGTCGCAATCACATTCTGGTGTACGTCGAGCAGTCTGACGAAAGCACCAACCGTGCCCAGCAGGTGGAAGTGTTTCAAGCGCCGATTCGTCTGCAGCAGATACGACTCGAAAGCGACTTTTTGCAGGAAGGCCTGGCGGCTGCCCCGGCCATCGGCGATGACTACCTGGGCCGGGTCATCGTCGGCATGTCGGACGATGCATTCAGCCAGCGTCAGCAGGAGATCGTGATCAAGGCCGCAGTGCTGGCGTTGTTCGCACTGCTGTTCACATTTTTGCTGGCTCGCCGTCTGGCCATGAGCCTGGCCAAGCCCATCAGCGACATGGGCCATGCCGTCAAGGCCATCCAGCAGGGTCACTACGACACGCCGGTTCCGGTGGTGGACGACAGCGAGCTAGGGCATCTGGCCCGGCACATCAATAACCTGGCGCATGCGCTCGAGCAGGCCAGCACCGAGCAGAAAAAAGCCATCGCCGAGCTGATCCAGGCACGTGAGGAAGCCGAGCAGGCCAACCGCGCCAAGTCTGATTTCCTGGCCATGATGAGCCACGAGCTGCGCACACCGCTAAACGGCGTATTGGGCATGCTGCAATTGCTCGAAACCACCTCGATGAGCAGCGAGCAGGCCGACTACACCGCGGTGGCGAGCGAGTCGACGGGGCATCTGCTGCGGGTCATCAATGACATCCTCGATTTTTCGCGGATCGAACGGGCGGCCTTGCAGCTCGAACACATCGATTTCAACCTCGGCGAGCTCATCACCCACTGCGTCCAGTCGTTCCAGCATGCTGCACAGCAACAAGGTCTGGCGCTCGACTTGAGCCTGGCCGAGGACACCGCCCAGTTGCAGGTGAACGGCGATCCTACCCGGATCCGGCAGATTCTCCTGAACCTGATCGGTAATGCCCTGAAGTTCACCGAGCAGGGGCAGGTGCGGGTCGAAGCCCGTTGGCAGTTGATGGATGAGCAGCGCATCTGGCTGACATGCAGCGTGCAGGACACGGGCATCGGCATTGACAATGATCGTCTGGAGATGATGTTCGTCGCTTTCCAGCAGGCCGACAGCTCGATTTCTCGCCGCTACGGCGGCACCGGCCTGGGCCTGTCCATCGCGCGCACCCTGGCCGAGCGCATGGGCGGGCACCTGCACGGTCAGAGCCTTGAAGGCCATGGCTCGACCTTCACGCTGGAGATGCCACTGGCACTGCCAGCATCGGCGCGCCAGATCCGCCGCGCTGCGCCGCCCGGCCAGCTTGCCTGGACCGAACCCACCAGGGTACTGCTGGTCGAAGACAATGCTGTCAACCAGAGCGTCACCGAGGCCATGTTGTGCAGCCTGGGCGTTGAGGTGAGCACGGCCGACGACGGCCAGCAGGCCGTGGAGCTGGTCAGGCTGCAACGTTTCGCCGCCGTTTTCATGGACTGTGGCCTGCCCTACATGGATGGTTACGAGGCCACGCGCCAGATGCGCCTGCTGACCCACGGTGCACACGTACCGATCATCGCCCTGACTGCCAATGCATTGCAGGGTGATCGCGAACGATGCCTTGCCGCAGGAATGGATGACTATCTGAGCAAACCCCTGCGCCGCAGTGAATTGCAGCAGGTGCTGGTGCGCTGGCTGCCAGGACAGGCAACCGCGACTGGCGATAAATGCTAAAGTGCGGCAGTCTTAAACACTGGACAGGACTCCTTTCGGACCTGAAAATAGACGTTTCAGTGCACACCTGTACTTCTTTCGACAGGTGCGCTGTGACTTTCACTACAACGCAATAGTCTACCTGTAGGCTGCCGCCCCGTTCGCGATGCGTGACGGGCTGGCCGGGAAGATTCATCCCCTGCCGCAGGGGGTTATTGAGGAGCTCGCATGACCAAACAACACGCCTTTACTCGGGAAGACCTGCTGCGCTGCAGTCGCGGTGAGCTGTTCGGCCCAGGTAATGCGCAACTGCCCGCGCCGAACATGCTGATGGTCGATCGCATCACCCACATCAGTGAAGAAGGCGGCAAGTACGGCAAAGGTGAATTGGTCGCCGAGCTGGACATCAATCCTGATCTTTGGTTTTTTGCCTGCCATTTCGAAGGCGACCCAGTGATGCCAGGCTGCCTGGGCCTCGATGCCATGTGGCAGCTGGTCGGCTTTTTCCTGGGCTGGCAAGGCCTGCCGGGCCGCGGTCGTGCACTGGGCTCCGGTGAAGTGAAGTTCTTCGGCCAGGTGCTGCCTACCGCCAAGAACGTCACCTACAACATTCACATCAAGCGCGTGCTCAAAGGCAAGCTGAACATGGCCATCGCCGATGGTTCGGTCAGCGTCGACGGCCGCGAGATCTACACCGCCGAAGGCCTGCGGGTCGGCGTGTTCACCTCCACTGACAACTTCTAAGGGTTATTCGCATGCGCCGCGTCGTTATCACTGGTCTGGGCATCGTGTCGTGCCTGGGCAATGACAAAGCTACCGTCACCGAAAACCTGCGCAACAGCCGTCCGGGTATCCGTTACAACCCGGAATACAAGGAAATGGGGCTGCGTAGCCAGGTTTCCGGCTCCATCGACCTCAACCTCGAAGAGCTGATCGACCGCAAGGTCTTCCGTTTCGTCGGGCATGCGGCTGCCTACGCCTACCTGGCGATGCAGGACGCCATCAAGGACTCGGGCCTGACCGATGAGCAGGTCTCCAGCCCACGTACCGGCCTGGTGGCCGGCTCCGGCGGTGCATCGACCCTGAATCAGATGGAAGCGCTGGATACTCTGCGCGAAAAAGGCGTCAAGCGTGTAGGCCCTTACCGGGTCACTCGCACCATGGGCAGCACCGTTTCGGCGTGCCTGGCGACGCCGTTCAAGATCAAGGGCATCAACTACTCGATCTCTTCCGCCTGCGCTACATCGGCTCACTGCATCGGCACCGCACTGGAGCAGATCCAGTGGGGCAAGCAGGACATCGTGTTCGCCGGCGGCGGTGAAGAAGAGCACTGGAGCCAGTCGTTCCTGTTCGATGCCATGGGCGCCCTGTCGACCAAGCGCAACGAAACCCCGGAACTGGCCTCGCGTGCCTATGACGCGGACCGTGATGGCTTCGTCATCGCCGGCGGCGGTGGCATGGTGGTGGTCGAAGAGCTGGAACACGCTCTGGCCCGTGGCGCCAAGATCTACGCCGAGATCATCGGCTATGGCGCCACCTCCGACGGCTACGACATGGTCGCCCCAAGCGGCGAAGGCGCCATCCGCTGCATGCAGCAGGCGCTGTCGACCGTCGACACGCCGATCGACTACCTGAACACCCACGGCACCTCTACCCCAGTGGGCGACGTTGCCGAAATGAAGGGTGTGCGCGAAGTGTTCGGCGAAAATGCACCGAAGATCAGCTCAACCAAGAGCCTGTCCGGCCACTCGCTGGGGGCTGCCGGTGTACACGAGGCGATCTACTGCTTGCTGATGATGGAAAACAACTTCATCGCTGGCTCGGCCAACATCGACGAACTGGACCCGGCGGTCGCTGACCTGCCGATCCTGCGCAAGACCGAAGAAAATGCCAAGATCGATACGGTCATGAGCAACAGCTTCGGTTTCGGCGGCACCAATGCCACCCTGGTGCTCAAGCGCTGGGAAGGCAAGTGATTCGCTGACGCGCCAATAGAGAACGCCCCGACTGGTTCGGGGCGTTTTCATTTACGCTGGAAAACAGATCCATTGGGCCCGACGCGACCTACGCTGTCATTTACCCTTGGGCAGCACAGCCAGAAAGTTGTCCTTGGCCACGCGTCTGGCTACATCCTCGGGCAAGGCATCCAGAAATGGCCTGAAACTGTCCATCTCCTCTCCCAGGCTATCGAAGCGGCCGACCACATCCGAGCCCAGCATGAACCGCGTTGGGTAGCGTTCAACGAGCGCCAGCCAGGCTTTGCGTGGGACGTCCTGTTCATCGAGCAGGTAGGGCTTGAGCACACTCCACGACAGGTCCACGTACAGGTTCGGGTAGTCCTCGATTAATCGCGTCAGCACCGGCAGTAGAAAATCCATCTGTGTCTGATGCCGGTGAATTTCCATGCTGCTGCCGGCGTGTGCCCAGATGAAACGCGTATGCGGATGATTGCGCAGGGGCTCTTCGATCTCGGCCAGGTACAACGGGTTACGCTCGCGCTTGGAAGTGATGTTGGAATGCAACAGCACCGGCAGGTCGCGCTCGGCGGCCAGGTGATAGACCCGTGTCATGGCTTCGTTGTTGGCACGCGGGGTTTCGCCGCTGGTCAACGCCGTCAGGTCATCGTGACGGGTGAATACCTCGCCAATACCCTGCCAGAGGCCTGGGTAAAGGTCGAGCATGCGTTCGATATGGCTCACGGCATTCTTGTCGACTGGATTGAAGCCGGTCAGGAAGGGATGGAATCGCTTGCGTTGTTCGTCCGACAATGGCTGCAGCGCCGCTGCTACATAGGTATCGGTGGCGCTGTACCAATAGGCGTCCGCATCGTCGCCGGCGTAATAGCGGGGACGCTTGGGCTCGTCTTCATGCCATTTCTTGGCAACGGGAATGCCCGAAATCATCGACTGATCGATGCCTGCAGCGTCCATGGCCTTGAGCAGCGCCGGCATACCTTCGGATTCCTGGAAGAAATCCACGTAATGCAGGTGAGCATCGCTGTAACGGTATTCACGGGCCTCGGCCCCTGGACCCAGCCAGGCGGTCAACGCTACGCAGGCCAGTGCTCTGGCGATCATGGTGGGCTTCCTTGTAAGGGGGCAAACCTACTAGACCTGCACGCGCAGCGTGCGGTTCGCCAGCCTTGCCATCAAAGCAGGGCTGGCAATCGCTGCGGCCACCTGCGCGCTAGCGCTGGAATACCTCGGCCAGCAGGTTGTGCATCGCGCGGAAGGCGCGCTCGGACGTGCGCCGGTCATACTGCGTCTTGCCGGGCACGTTGGCATCCGGGTCGGTGAACGAATGCACCGCCCCGCCATAGCTGACCAGTTGCCAATCGACCTTGGCGGCGTTCATTTCGTCTTCGAATGCCGGTAGCTGCTCTTTGGGCACCAAGGGATCGGATGCGCCATGCAGCACCAGGACCGAGCCCTTGATGCGTTTGGCATCCTCGGGGTCAGGCGTGTCCAGCGTGCCATGGAAGGAGATCGCTGCACGAAGATCAGCCCCCGCACGCGCCAATTCGAGCGCGCAGCAGCCCCCAAAGCAGAACCCGAAGGTAGCCACCTTGCCTGGGCTCAGTGGCGCCTTGGACTGACCGAGCAACTGGGCAAGGGCACCTTCCATGCGCCTGCGCAACTCGCCGCGGTCGTTTTTGAGCGGCATCATTGCTGCGCCCGCTTCATCGGCATTCGCCGGGCGAACGGTCTGCCCATAGAGATCGACGAGCAGCACCACATAACCTTGCGCTGCCACCTCCTTGGCGATGCGCTCGGCCCCTTCGGTCACGCCCATCCAGTTGGGCGCCATCACCAGGCCAGGTCGACCCAGGGCGCCGGGCTCATAGGCCAAACGGCTTTCGAAGGTCTTGCCGGACAGGTGGTGGATCAAAGATTCGACGACTACCTTACTCATGCTGTACTCCTCAGGCTGCACCATGAAAAAAGCCCGCCGAAGCGGGCTTTAGCCATACGTCAATTCAAGCAGACAACTCGACCAACAGCTTGTTCAGGCGCCGCACATAGGCTGCGGGATCCTTCAGGCTATCACCGGCTGCCAGCGCGGCCTGGTCGAACAGGATGTGCGACAGCTCGGCGAAGCGGTCCTCACTCTGTTCGTGATCGAGCTTCTCGATCAGCGGGTGGGTTGGGTTGAACTCGAAGATAGGCTTGGAATCGGGCACTTTCTGGCCGCTGGCTTCCAGAATCTGGCGCATCTGCAACCCCAGGTCCTGCTCGCCGATGGCCAGGATGGCTGGCGAATCAGTCAGGCGATGGGAGACACGCACTTCGGCAACGTTTTCGCCCAGTGCGGTTTTCAGGCGCTCGACCAAGCCTTCCTTATCCTTGGCGACTTCTTCCTGGGCCTTCTTGTCTTCTTCGCTATCAAGTTTGCCCAGGTCCAGATCGCCACGGGCAACATCCACGAACGCCTTGCCGTCGAATTCGTTGAGGTAGCTCATCAGCCACTCGTCGATGCGGTCGGTCAGCAGCAACACTTCGATGCCTTTCTTGCGGAAGACTTCGAGGTGCGGGCTGTTCTTGACCTGCGCGTAGGACTCGCCGGTGAGGTAGTAGATCTTGTCCTGCCCTTCCTTGGCGCGGGCCAGGTAGTCAGCCAGCGACACACTCTGCTCGCCGCTTTCGTCCTGGGTGGACGCGAAGCGCAACAGGCCAGCGATCTTTTCCTTGTTGGCAAAGTCTTCGGCCGGGCCCTCTTTCAATACCTGACCGAAGTTTTTCCAGAAACTCTTGTACTGCTCGGGCTCGTTCTTGGACAGTTTTTCGAGCATGTCCAGCACGCGCTTGGTCAACGCGGTCTTCATCGAATCGATGATCGGGTCTTTCTGCAGGATTTCCCGCGACACGTTCAGCGACAGGTCGTTGGAGTCCACGACACCCTTGATGAAGCGCAGGTAAAGCGGCAGGAACGACTCGGCCTGATCCATGATGAACACGCGCTGCACGTACAGCTTCAAGCCGCGCGGGGCTTCGCGCTGGTACAGGTCGAACGGTGCACGGGCAGGCACGTACAGCAGCGAGTTGTATTCGAGCTTGCCTTCGACCTTGTTATGGCTCCAGGCCAACGGGTTTTCGAAGTCATGGCCGATGTGCTTGTAGAACTCCTGGTATTCCTCGTCCTTGATCTCGGTACGCGGACGGGTCCACAGGGCGCTTGCACGGTTGACGGTTTCCCACTCTTCGGCTGGCTGCTCTTCGCCTTCGGCGGCTGGCTGCTCTTCGCCTTCGGCGGCTGCCTGCTCCTTGGGCAACTGGATTGGCAGGGCAATGTGATCGGAATACTTTTTGACCACGTTGCGCAGGCGCCAGCCATCGGCGAATTCCAGCTCGTCTTTTTTCAGGTGCAGGACAATGCGGGTACCGCGCTCAGGCTTGTCGACGGTCGCAACTTCGAACTCGCCCTCGCCCTTGGACGACCAGTGCACGCCTTCGCTGGCAGGCTGGCCTGCACGACGGCTGTAGACATCGACCTGATCGGCCACGATGAATGCCGAGTAGAAGCCCACGCCGAACTGACCGATCAGGTGCGAGTCTTTCTTCTGATCGCCGGTGAGGTTCTTCATGAAGTCGGCAGTGCCGGATTTGGCAATGGTGCCCAAGTGAGCGATGACGTCATCGCGGGTCATACCGATGCCGTTATCCTCGAGGGTGACCGTACCGGCCTCCTTGTCGAAGCTCAGGCGAATCTTCAGGTCGGCATCGCCTTCGAGCAGTTCAGGCTTAGCCAGCGCCTCGAAGCGCAGCTTATCGGAGGCGTCGGAGGCGTTGGAGATCAGTTCGCGCAGGAAGATCTCCTTGTTCGAGTACAAGGAATGGATCATGAGGTGCAGCAGTTGCTTTACCTCGGTCTGGAAGCCCAGCGTTTCTTTTTGAGTCTCCACGCTCATGTTCTTCAAACTCCGATCAGATGACAGTGGTCGCCAAGCGGCACAATGGCTGCGTTGGCGGCGGATGTCATGCAGATGGGGGCTGCCAAATCGATTTCAAGGGCCTGCATGGTTCGATCTTCAAATCCGAGCGGGTCATGGCGAGCCGCTGTGCCGCCCTGCTTGCCGCGGGCGGTGTAACGTTTCCGGGTTAGGACGGGCGTCGATACAGACACAGCAAAGAGCCATGCATGTTCGTACCTCGCGTACATTGTGATACCGACTAAGTGGCAGTTGCCCGCAACGGACAACCCGCCTTAGTGCGAAACACTCGCCAGGGCCGGAAGTTCAGTTTCAAGATATTTAATATCTGTGTACTGACGGTGGAACTAATCCAGCAGGCCCCGACTCGAAGCATCAAGTCAACTTATTCCACCAAGGAGAGACACCCTCATGCGTAAACCATTTGCTTTTGCTCTGATGCTGGCTGCTGCCATGGGCCTGGCTGCTTGCGATAAAGCGAGCGAAGACAAAGCCCAAGACGCACAAGAACACCGTGAAGAAGCCCAGGAGAAGATGGGTGACGCACAGGACAAGATGAACGACGCTGCCAAGGAAAACGCCGAAGCTGCCCAAGACCAGGCCGAAGCCAATCGTAAGGCTGCCGAAGAGGCTTCCCCAGCCACTCCAGCAACCACCACGACTCCGGCCGATCCTGCCAAGCAGTAATCGAACCGATCAAAAAACCCGACAATGTCGGGTTTTTTTATGCCTGTCATTCATGGACTAATCGTTTCAGTTAGGCACAGTGGACTGGGAGGCATGCACCTCACCTGTCGAACTTTCGGTGGGGGTGAATACCATGACGTCAAGCACGTCCGAGTGGAACTCGCGGCGATAAAGAATCAGCACGACCCCTACACTTACCGCCATGAACAACCAGGGGTTGATAAACCAGCTCAACATGGCCATGCCGAAGTAATAGGCGCGCAGCCCGAAGTTGAATTGGTTGGCAGCCAACGACAACACCCTGGCCGCCCTCAAGGCAAAGGCCTTGCGTTCTAGTTCGCTGACCTGGCGCTCGCCGATCATGGGCGCCGAGCCCACCAAGACAGCAGCGAAGTTGTATTGACGCATGCACCAGCTGAACGTGAAGAAGGCATACACGAACACCGTGGCCAGGCACAGCAACTTGATCTCCGACATCCCTTGGGAGGCCTGCTGTACCAACGGCAGGTCGGCCAGCAACGACAACGCGCGGTCGGAAGCTCCCAGCACCGTCAGGATACCGGCGAGAATGATCAGGGTGCTGGAGGCAAAAAACGAGGCGTTGCGTTCCAGGTTGCCGATCACGCTGGCATCGGCAATGCGGTTGTCACGCAGCAGCATCCTGCGCATCCAGTCCTCGCGATACAAATGCAGCACGCTGGCCAGGCATGCAGTGTCCCGCCCCTTCCAGATGGCATAGCGCGTATAACCGCCCCAGCACAGCACGAACCAGCATGCCGCTATGAGGTTATTGAGATTACTCAGGATGAAGTTCATGCAGAGATCCGTAGGTGCCATGTGCCGAAAGCATAAAGACCGTCTTTCGACGCTGGCAAGCCGCAAAAGGCACGCAAACTCCGAAGAATAATTTCCAGGGCGGTTCGCTTGCGGCGTTTGGCAGGGCGCATGCGAACAAAAGCCCCGCATCCTTGCGAATGCGGGGCTTGCGCTGCCAAGCGGTGGGTCCAGCATCCCATGGCTTGTGGCCAATGCCGGACCTTGTGCTTAGCGACTCATGCCATGGCCTGACGGGGCTTGCCGAGCATGCGATCGCATACCACTGCACCCACCAAGGTCACCACCGACGGCACCAGCCAGGCAAGGCCCTGATCGCTCAACGGCAAGTGCGCCATGAAGTCCGGGAGCACGTGGGCAATGCTGCTGCCTTTAACGGCATCGACCATGCCGAACAGCAACGAAACCAGCATTACCGGGCCAAGGATGCGCGTTGGCGAGTTCCACAGGTCGTTCACGAAGCTCAACCCCACCACGACGATGCACGGCGGGTAGATGGCGGTAAGCACAGGGATCGAGAACATGATCAGCTTGGTAAGCCCCAGGTTGGACACCAGCAGCGAGAAGCCCGCCAGGATCACGACCAGTGCGCGGTAGGACAACGGCAGGATCTGGCTGAAGTACTCGGCACACGCGCAGGTCAGGCCCACGGCAGTCACCAGGCAGGCCAGCGCGATCAACACGGCCAGGAAGCCGCTGCCCAGCGAGCCGAAGGTATGTTGCACATAGGCGTGCAGCACGGCCGCACCGTTGCTGGCCCCTGCCGCGATTTCGTGACTACCGGCGCCCAGGCGGAACAGGCTGATGTACACCAGCGCCAGACCAACACCGGCAATCAGCCCGGCAATGATGGCATAGCGGGTGATCAACTTGGGCGACTCAACGCCGCGCGAGCGGATGGCGTTGACGATGACGATGCCAAATACCAGCGCCCCGAGCGTATCCATGGTCAGGTAGCCGTCGGAGAAGCCCTTGGAGAACGCAGCAGCAGCATAGGCAGGCTGCGCCTCGCCAATGGTGCCCGCTGGCAATGCGAATGCCGCGATGCCAAGCACGGCCAGCGCGATGATTTTGAGCGGTGCCAGGAACCGACCCACGGTGTCCAGCAGCTTGCCAGGGTACATCGACACCGCCAGCACCACGATGAAGTAGACCAGGCTGTAGATGAACAACGCCAGCGGGCTTTCACCCGTCAACGGCGCCACACCCACTTCGAACGATACCGTCGCGGTACGCGGTGTTGCGAACAAGGGGCCGACCGACAGGTAGCAAACGGCTGCCAGCAGGCTACCGAAGAACTTGCCAATCGGGCTGCTCAGCGCATCCATGCCGCCGCCTACCTTGGCCAGGGCGACCACGGTGATCACAGGCAGCCCTACCGCCGTGACCAAAAAGCCCAGCGCAGCCATCCATACATGCGGGCCGGATTGCAGGCCGACGATGGGCGGGAAGATGATGTTGCCAGCGCCTACGAAAAGCGCGAACGTCATAAAGCCAAGCGCCAGGATATCCTGGCCTTTAAGAACTTTCATTTGAGGTAGTACCACACTGCTGAAATCGGGATTCGTGAGGGGATTTCCCCATGGGTGAGGGAAATGCTGCCCGGCTTGGTAGGCCAGACCCGTTTAGCGTGTCGTTCCCTTTTGGGGCACGGGCACAAAATAGTCGCGTAGATTAACCGGTTTACCCTTCAAACGCACTGGCACAGTGCGTGTTGTCCGATGTGCGTACGCCATTGTCGTCTGCGTGAACGGAACGATCGGTATTATCCGCTGGCTGAACACGGCGTATGTACGAAAATTCCTATCACAGCCATCGAAAAAACCTAATCGCTTTACCCCTACCCTGCCGCGCAAATCTTCGTCAGATGAAGCAGCCCCCTGATACGACAAAGGCCACCCGAAGGTGGCCTTTGTGCGCGTGGGGGGTGCAGCGGTATTACTTCTTCACTTCCCAACCGGTCAGCTCGGCCAAGGCCTTGCCGATGTCGGCCAGCGAACGCACGGTTTTGACACCTGCGTCCTGCAGGGCTGCGAACTTCTCGTCTGCAGTGCCCTTGCCGCCGGAAATGATGGCGCCAGCGTGGCCCATGCGCTTGCCCGCAGGTGCGGTAACACCGGCGATGTAGGAAACGACCGGCTTGGTGACGTTGGCCTTGATGTAGGCTGCGGCCTCTTCTTCAGCCGAACCGCCGATCTCACCGATCATGACGATCGCTTCGGTCTTCGGGTCTTCCTGGAACAGCTTCAGGATGTCGATGAAGTTGGAGCCCGGGATCGGGTCACCGCCGATGCCGACACAGGTCGACTGACCGAAGCCGGCGTCGGTGGTCTGCTTGACAGCTTCGTAGGTCAGGGTGCCGGAGCGCGACACGATACCGACCTTGCCTGGCAAGTGAATGTGGCCAGGCATGATGCCGATCTTGCATTCGCCTGGCGTGATGACGCCTGGGCAGTTAGGGCCGATCAGGGTCACGCCCAGCTCGTCGCACTTGACCTTGGCGTCCAGCATGTCCAGGGTCGGGATGCCTTCGGTGATGCACACGATCAGCTTGATGCCGCCGAACGCCGCTTCAAGGATGGAGTCCTTGCAGAATGGCGCTGGTACGTAGATGACCGAAGCATCGGCGCCGGTCGCCTCGACGGCTTCCTTGACGGTGTTGAACACCGGCAGGCCCAGGTGGGTGGTGCCACCCTTGCCTGGGGTGACGCCACCGACCATCTTGGTGCCGTAGGCGATGGCTTGTTCGGAGTGGAAAGTACCTTGCGAGCCGGTGAAGCCCTGGCAGATGACTTTGGTGTCTTTATTGATCAGGACGCTCATTACTTGCCCTCCGCAGCTTTGACAACTTGTTGAGCAGCGTCGGTCAGGCTGGTTGCAGCAATGATGTTCAAACCGCTTTCTGCCAGTACTTTAGCGCCCAGTTCGGCATTGTTGCCTTCAAGGCGAACGACGACCGGAACCTTGACGCCGACTTCCTTCACCGCACCGATGATGCCTTCGGCAATCATGTCGCAGCGAACGATGCCGCCGAAGATGTTGACCAGAACGGCCGCGACATTGCTGTCGGACAGAATGATCTTGAACGCTTCGGTAACGCGCTCCTTGGTAGCACCGCCGCCCACGTCGAGGAAGTTGGCTGGCTTGCCGCCATGCAGGTTGACGATGTCCATGGTACCCATGGCCAGGCCAGCACCGTTGACCATGCAGCCGATGTTGCCTTCCAGGGCAACGTAGTTCAGTTCGAACTTGGCAGCGTGGGCTTCACGGGCATCGTCCTGGGACGGGTCGTGGAAGGTTTTCAGCTTCGGCTGACGGTACATGGCGTTGGCATCGATGTTGATCTTGGCATCGAGGCAGTGCAGGTCGCCGTCGGCCTTGATCACCAGCGGGTTCACTTCCAGCAGGGCCAGGTCGTGATCCTTGAACAGCTTGGCCAAGCCCACGAAGATCTTGGCGAACTGTTGAACTTGCTTGCCTTCCAGACCCAGCTGGAACGCCAGCTCACGACCTTGGAACGGCTGAGCGCCGACCAGTGGATCGATAGTGGCCTTGAGGATTTTTTCAGGCGTGTCGTGCGCGACTTTCTCGATGTCCACACCACCTTCGGTGGAGGCCATGAACACGATGCGGCGGCTCGAACGATCGACCACAGCGCCCAGGTACAGCTCTTTGGCGATGTCGGTGCAGGATTCGACCAGAATCTTGGAGACGGGCTGACCGTTGGCATCGGTCTGGTAGGTGACCAGATTCTTGCCCAACCACTGTGCAGCGAACGCCTTGGCGTCTTCCTTGCTGCGAACCAGCTTGACGCCGCCCGCTTTACCGCGACCGCCAGCGTGAACCTGGGCTTTGACGACCCACTCGTTCCCGCCGATCTTGTCGCAGGCTTCTGCCGCTTCTTCAGGGGTGTCGACCGCGAAACCCTTGGAAACTGGCAGGCCGTACTCAGCGAACAGCTGCTTACCCTGATACTCGTGAAGATTCATGCTTTTTACCGTCTTCGTTAGGTACTGCGCTTCGGCGCTGCGCCATCACTGGCGCCGCACCACCTGTGACCGTTGACCCCGGGTTATCCCATGTGATCCGGTCCGGCGGACTTTCCGCGGTGAGTCATGCACGCAAGACTCACGACGGGCAGCCCGCCGTGGTTTCTTATGATTAACGCTTCTTACGGTTGGCGACGTGAATGGCACCGCCATTCACCGCCAGCGCTGCTTCATGCAACGCTTCGGACAGGGTTGGATGGCTGAAGACCATCATGCCCAGGTCCTCGGCACTGGTGCCGAATTCCATTGCGATTGCGCCTTGCTGTACCAGTTCGGCAGCCGATGGGCCAATCACGTGCACACCCAGTACGCGGTCGGTCTTGGCATCGGCGATGACCTTGACGAAACCACCGGTGTCGTTGGCTGCCATCGCACGGCCGCTGGCCGCGAACGGGAAGGTGCCCACGTTAACCTCAACACCCTCGGCCTTCAAGGACTGTTCGGTCTTGCCAACCCACGCGATTTCCGGGTGGGTGTAGATGACCGATGGGATCAGATCGTAGTTCATCTGGGCCTTGTGACCCTTGATGCGCTCGACGACCATGATGCCCTCTTCCGAGGCCTTGTGCGCCAGCATCAGGCCACGCACCACGTCACCGATGGCGTAGACGCCCGGCACGCTGGTTGCGCACTGGTCATCGACGTAGATGTAGCCACGCTCGTCAATGTTCACACCGCTGTCGGCAGCCAGCAGGTCGGTGGTCACTGGACGACGGCCCACGGCAACGATCAGCTTGTCGAAGGTGATCTTCTGCTCGCCTTCGGCGTTGGTGTAGGTCACCTCGACTTCGTCGCCGTTCACCTTGGAACCGGTGACGCGCGCACCCAGCTTGATGTCCAGGCCCTGCTTGGTCAGGACCTTCTGGGCTTCCTTGGAGACGGCGCTGTCGGCAGCCATCAGGAAGGTGTCCAGGGCTTCGAGCACGGTCACTTCCGCGCCCAGACGCGCCCATACCGAACCCAGTTCCAGGCCGATCACGCCAGCGCCGATCACGCCAAGGCGCTTGGGCACGGCTTGGAATTCCAGGGCGCCGGTGGAGTCGACGATCACGTTCTGGTCGACCGGAGCCGGCGGAATGTCGATCGGGCGCGAGCCGGAAGCCAGGATGACGTTATCCGCTTCGATGACTTCGCTGGTGCCGTCGGCCTTGGTCACTTCGACCTTCTTGCCCGCCAGCAGCTTGCCGTGGCCCTGGATGGAGGTCACGCCGTTGGCCTTGAACAGGGTAGCGACACCGCCGGTCAGGTTCTTGACGATGCCTGCCTTGCGGCCAACCATCGCCGGTACGTCCATCTTCACTTCGCCAGTGGAGATACCGTGGACATTGAAGCTCTCTTTGGCTTCCTTGTATTTCCAGGAGCTGTCCAGCAGCGCCTTGGAAGGAATGCAGCCTACGTTGAGGCAAGTGCCGCCCAGGGCCAGCTTGCCCTCGGCGTCGGTGTACTTCTCGATACAGGCAGTCTTCAGACCGAGTTGGGCGGCCTTGATAGCAGCTACATAGCCGCCAGGACCGGCACCAATCACTACCACGTCGAATTTCTGGGTCATAAAAGATTCCTTGTTAGCTCAAGCGGCCGCTGCAAGCCGCAAGACAGACAGGCTTCGATCTGAAGCCTGTCGCTCGCAGCTTACAGCCGCGCGATTAGATGTCCAGCAGCAGGCGGGACGGATCTTCCAGCAGGTTCTTGATGGTCACCAGGAAGGTTACCGCTTCCTTGCCGTCGATCAGGCGGTGATCGTAGGACAGTGCCAGGTACATCATCGGGCGAATCACCACTTGGCCATTGATGGCCATTGGGCGCTGGATGATGTTGTGCATGCCCAGGATCGCGGCTTGCGGTGGGTTGACGATCGGCGTCGACATCATCGAACCGAAGGTACCACCGTTGGTGATGGTGAAGGTGCCGCCGGTCATTTCTTCGATGGCCAGCTTGCCGTCACGGGCTTTCTTGCCGAAGGTGGCGATGCCGTTCTCGATTTCGGCCAGGCTCATGGACTCGGCGTTGCGCAGTACCGGAACCACCAGACCACGGTCGCTGGAGACAGCCACACCGACGTCCGCGTAACCATGGTAGACGATGTCGTTGCCGTCGATCGAGGCATTGACTGCAGGGAAGCGCTTGAGCGCTTCGGTCGCAGCCTTGACGAAGAACGACATGAAGCCCAGGCGCACGCCGTTGTGGGTCTTCTCGAACAGGTCCTTGTACTTCGAACGCAGGGCCATGACTTCAGTCATGTCGACTTCGTTGAAGGTGGTCAGCATGGCCATGTTGGACTGGGCTTCGACCAGGCGCTCGGCGATCTTGGCGCGCAGACGGGTCATCGGCACACGTTTCTCGGTACGATCGCCAGCGGCGGTCACGACCGGTGCCGCTGCAGCTGCGGCAGGCTTGGCCGCCGGGGCAGGCGCCGACTTCTTGTTGGCAACGGCAGCGACCACATCTTCCTTGGTCACGCGACCGCCTTTACCGGTACCCGAGACGCTGGCCAGGTCAATGCCATTTTCTTCTGCCAGCTTGCGGGCAGCAGGGGCAGCGACCGGGTCGTCTTCACTGGCGTCGGCAGCAGCGGCAGCCGGTGCGGCGGCCTGGGCAGGCGCAGCAGCCGGTGCAGCGGCAGCAGCGCCGCCTTCCACGATCGAACCCAGCACTTCGTCGGACAGGACGGTGTCGCCCTCGCCCTTGACGATGTCACCCAACACGCCGTCGGCAGTGGCCAGCACTTCCAGGACGACCTTGTCGGTCTCGATGTCGACGATCAGCTCGTCCCGCTTGACGGCGTCGCCTGGCTGCTTGTGCCAGGTGGCAACGGTGCCGTCGGCAACCGATTCCGGGAAGGTTGGGGCTTTGATCTCGATAGCCATTATCAGTGTTTCCTTAAATTCGGTTTCAGATGCGCGAAGGCGTTAAACGGTGAACGCGTCTTGCAGCAGTCGTTCCTGCTGCTCGGCGTGCTTGGAAGCGTAACCACAGGCTGGCGCGGCAGAAGCCTCGCGACCGGCGTATTCCAGGTTCAGCGCCTTGTTGTGGCGGCCCAGGATACGGCGCATGTGGTGCTGGCTGCTGTACCAGGCACCCTGGTTCATTGGCTCTTCCTGACACCAGGCCGCATGCTTGAGGTTGGTGTACGGTGCCAGGATTTCGACCAGGTCGTCTTCCGGGAACGGATACAACTGCTCGATACGCACGATCGCAATGTCTTCGCGGCCTTCGGCACGACGTTTTTCCAGCAGGTCGTAGTAGACCTTGCCACCGCACAGCACCAGGCGCTCGACCTTGGCTGGATCGAGGGTGTCGATCTCCGGAATGACGGTCTGGAACGAACCTTCCGCCAGATCTTCCAGCGTCGAGACGGCCAGCTTGTGACGCAGCAGCGACTTGGGCGTGAGCACGATCAGCGGCTTGCGCAGCGGGCGAATGACCTGACGACGCAGCAGGTGGTAGATCTGCGCCGGCGTGGTCGGCACGCACACCTGAATGTTCTGCTCTGCACACAGCTGCAGGTAACGCTCCAGGCGTGCCGAGGAGTGCTCGGGGCCCTGCCCTTCATAACCGTGAGGCAACAGCATGGTCAGGCCGCACAAACGGCCCCACTTGTGCTCGCCACTGGTGATGAACTGGTCGATGACCACTTGCGCACCGTTGGCGAAGTCGCCGAACTGGGCTTCCCAGATCACCAACGCGTTGGGCGTGGTGGTGGAGTAGCCGTACTCGAATGCCAGTACCGCTTCTTCGGACAGGAAGGAGTCGTACAGTTCGAAGCGTGGCTGGCCCGGGTACAGGTTCATCAGCGGTACGTAGGTGCTGGCGTCCTTCTGGTTGTGCAGCACCGCGTGACGGTGGGAGAAGGTACCGCGGCCGATGTCCTGGCCGGTCATGCGGATCGGGTGCCCTTCGAACTGCAGCGTGGCGTAAGCCATGGTCTCGGCGTAGCCCCAGTTGATCGGCAGGCCACCGGCTTGCATCTTCTGGCGATCTTCGTAGATCTTGGCAACCTGACGCTGGACCACGAAACCTTCGGGCAGCTCCAGCAGTTTGGCCGACAGCTCCTGCAGGGTCTTGAGGTCGAAGCGGGTGTCGTGGCGAGCCGTCCAGGCGTGACCCAGGTAGGGGCGCCAGTCCACGAACAGCTCGCGGTTCGGCTCCTTGACCAGGCTCTTGACCACATGCAGACCGTTGTCCAGCGCGCTGCGATAGTCGTCGATCTTGGACTGGGCGCGCTCGGCATCGATGCGGCCTGCCTGGATCAAGGCTTCTGCGTACAGCTCGCGGGTGGTGCGCTGCTTGGTGATCTGCTGGTACATCAGCGGCTGGGTGCCGTTGGGCTCGTCGGCCTCGTTGTGACCGCGGCGACGGTAGCAGACCAGGTCGATGACCACGTCACGCTTGAACTGCATGCGGTAGTCGACGGCCAGCTGGGTGACGAACAACACGGCTTCCGGGTCGTCGCCATTGACGTGCAGGATCGGCGCCTGAATCATCTTGGCCACGTCGGTGGCGTACTCGGTCGAGCGCGCATCGAGCGGGTTACTGATGGTGAAGCCGACCTGGTTGTTGATCACGATGTGCACGGTACCGCCGGTCTTGAAACCGCGAGTCTGCGACATCTGGAAGGTTTCCATCACCACGCCCTGGCCTGCGAAGGCCGCATCGCCGTGGATGGAGATAGGCAGCACCTTGTCGCCGACGCTGTCGTTGCGGCGGTCCTGACGGGCGCGCACCGAGCCTTCGACCACAGGCGACACGATTTCAAGGTGGGACGGGTTGAACGCCATGGCCAGGTGGACTTCGCCACCCGGGGTCATCACGTTCGAAGAGAAGCCCTGGTGATACTTCACGTCACCGGAGCCCAGCTCGTTCATCTTCTTGCCTTCGAACTCGTCGAACAGCTCGCGCGGGTTCTTGCCGAAGGTATTGACCAGCACGTTCAGGCGACCACGGTGGGCCATCCCGATGACGACTTCCTTGGTGCCGTAGGAGCCGGAGCGCTGAATCATCTCGTCCAGCATCGGGATCAGGCTTTCGCCACCTTCAAGGCCGAAACGCTTGGTGCCTGGGTACTTGGTGCCCAGGTATTTCTCCAGACCTTCGCCTGCGGTGACGCGCTCGAGCAGGTGGGACTGCACGTCGGCGGAGAATTCAGGACGGCCACGCACGCTTTCCAGGCGCTGCTGGAACCAGCTGCGCTGCTCGGAATCGACGATGTGGGTGAACTCGGCGCCAATGGTGCGACAATATGTCTTCTGGAGCGCATCGAGGATGTCGCGTAGGCTCGCCTCCTCTTTGCCGATGAACAGGTCGCCGGCACGGAAGGTCGTATCAAGATCGGCATTGGTCAAGCCGTAGTGATTGATCGACAGGTCTACGGGCGCAGGGCGCTGCCACAACCCCAAGGGGTCAAGCTTGGCAGCCTGATGGCCGCGCATACGATAGGCCTGGATCAGTCGCAGCACTTCAACCTGCTTCTTCTCGTGTTCACTGCTCACGCTCCCGGCAGATACCGGCTGGGCGCGGCGCTGGTTCTTTGCCAGCAGTACGAAATGATCGCGGATCGTGGAGTGCGATACGTCGGTAGCGGTGCTGCCGTCGGCGGGCAACTTCTGGAAGTAGGTGCGCCACTCTTCTGGCACAGCGTTAGGGTCGTGCAGGTAGAGTTCGTAGAGCTCTTCCACATATGCAGCGTTACCACCTGAAAGGTGGGCGCTTTCCCACATGCGCTGCATCACGCTTTCTTGCATGCTTGGTCACCCTCGATTAGGGGACTGATCGGCGAGAGCCATGAAACCTGGAACGGTCCGAAAACAGCGACTGAACCACGCCACCTGGATCCTGCTGATTTTCCGGGTACCAGCCCGGAAAGCCCCTGCTGGTCTCATCTTCATAGGTAATGAACAGGGGCTTTGTGAGCCCCGTTCGGGTTTTACCTCGGCGCGGGCGTTACACCCGCGCGTCGGCGTACTGCAGGTACAACGTCTATCAGGTGCCGCTTTGCAGCAGCATGTTACGTACGTGGCCGATTGCCTTGGTCGGATTGAGACCTTTAGGGCAAACGTTGACGCAGTTCATGATCCCGCGGCAGCGGAATACGCTGAACGGGTCATCCAGGGACGCCAGGCGCTCCTGGGTCTTGGTGTCACGGCTGTCGGCCAGGAAGCGGTAGGCTTGCAACAGCGCGGCGGGGCCCAGGAACTTGTCCGGGTTCCACCAGAACGACGGGCAGGACGTGGAGCAGCACGCGCACAGGATGCACTCGTACAGGCCGTCCAGCTTGTCACGGTCTTCCGGCGACTGCAGACGTTCGATGGCCGGAGGCGGCGTATCGTTCTGCAGGAACGGCTTCACCTTCTCGTACTGCTTGTAGAAGATGCTCATGTCCACGACCAAGTCACGAATGACCGGCAGACCAGGCAACGGACGCAGTACCAGCTTGTTGCCCTTGACCACGCCCGACAACGGAGTGATGCAGGCCAGGCCGTTCTTGCCGTTCATGTTCATGCCATCGGAGCCGCACACGCCTTCACGGCAGGACCGACGGTACGAGAAGCCCTCGTCCTTTTCCTTGATCAGCGCCAATACATCCAGAACCATCAGGTCCTTGCCGCCGGTATCGACGTCGAACGACTCCATCTTGGGGGCCGCGTCGGTGTCGGGGTTGTAGCGATAAACTTCGACTTTCAACATAGCAGCCACCCTTAGTAGGTCCGGATTTTTGGTTCGAAGGCCGGCACGGTCTTCGGCGCAAAGTTGACGCCACGCTTGGCAACGCGCTTGACACCCGGGTAGTACAGGGTGTGGCACAGCCAGTTCTCGTCGTCACGGTCTTCGAAGTCTTCACGGGCGTGAGCGCCGCGCGACTCTTTACGGGCTTCGGCCGCGATGGCGGTAGCTTCGGCAACTTCCAGCAGGTTCTGCAGCTCCAGCGCTTCGATACGCGCGGTGTTGAAGGCCTGGGACTTGTCGTTGATCTTGACGTTGGCGATACGCTCACGCAGGCCAGCCAGCTGCTCGATACCCTTGAGCATGTACTCGCCGGTACGGAATACGCCGAAGTAGTTCTGCATGCAGCTCTGCAATTCGCGCTTGAGGCTGGCAACGTCTTCGCCGGTGGAGCGCTCGTTGAGCTTGTTCAGGCGATTGAGGGCAACGTCGATGTCGGTGTCGCTGGCGTCGAGGTGCTCGATGCCGTCGCTCAGTGCCTTCTCCAGGTGCAGGCCGGCAGCACGGCCGAACACCACCAGGTCGAGCAGGGAGTTGCCACCCAGGCGGTTGGCACCGTGAACCGATACGCACGCCACTTCACCTACGGCGAACAGGCCAGGGATGATGTGATCCTTGCCTTCTTCGTCCATGGTGATGGCTTGGCCATGAATGTTGGTGGCAACGCCGCCCATCATGTAGTGGCAGGTTGGAACGACCGGCACTGGCGCGACGACCGGATCGACATGGGCGAAGGTCTTGGACAGTTCGCAGATGCCTGGCAGGCGGCTGTGCAGCACCTCCTCGCCCAGGTGGTCCAGCTTCAGCAGCACGTGGTCCTTGTTCGGGCCCACGCCGTTGCCGGCGATGATTTCCTTGACCATGGAACGGGCAACCACGTCGCGGCCGGCCAAGTCTTTGGCGTTCGGCGCGTAGCGCTCCATGAAGCGCTCGCCATGGGCGTTGATCAGGTAACCACCCTCACCGCGGCAACCCTCGGTGACCAGTACGCCGGCACCGGCGATACCGGTCGGGTGGAACTGCCACATCTCGATGTCCTGCACCGGAACACCAGCGCGCAGCGCCATGCCGATGCCGTCACCGGTATTGATCAGGGCGTTGGTGGTGGAGGCGTAGATTCGGCCAGCACCGCCAGTGGCCAGAACGGTGGCCTTGGACTTGATGTACATGGTTTCGCCGGTTTCGATGCAGATCGCGATCACGCCGACGAAGGCGCCTTCCTGGTTCTTCACCAGGTCAACGGCATAGTACTCGTTGAGGAAGGTGGTACCGGCTTTCAGGTTGCCCTGGTACAGAGTGTGCAGCAGCGCGTGACCGGTACGGTCGGAAGCGGCACAGGTACGGGCAGCCTGGCCACCCTTGCCGAAGTCCTTGGACTGGCCACCGAACGGACGCTGGTAGATACGGCCGGTTTCGGTGCGCGAGAACGGCAGGCCCATGTGGTCCAGCTCGAAGACCGCAGCCGGGCCTTCCTGGCACATGTATTCGATAGCGTCCTGGTCACCGATGTAGTCCGAGCCCTTGACGGTATCGTACATGTGCCAGCGCCAGTCGTCGTTCGGGTCGGCCGAAGCGATGGCGCAGGTGATGCCGCCCTGGGCGGACACGGTGTGCGAACGGGTCGGGAAGACCTTGGTGACCACGGCAGTCTTGTGACCGCCCTGGGCCAGTTGCAGCGCTGCGCGCATGCCGGCGCCGCCGCCACCGATGATGATGGCGTCGAAGGAAATGGTTGGAATGCTAGCCATGGATCAGATACCCCAGAGAATCTGCACACCCCAGACGAAGTAAGCGAACATCGCAACGCCGCATACCGCCTGGAACAGGAAACGAATCGCAGTTGCCGACTTGCCGAACGACATAGGCGTCAGGTAGTCGGTAGCAATGGTCCACATGCCGACCCAGGCGTGAGCGCCGAGGGCAACGAGGGCCAGCAGACTGAAGATCCGCATCGCGTTGTTGGAGAACAGGGCATGCCACTGGGCATAGTCGATGCCTGGGTGGGCGACCACGTAGCCGATCAGGAAGATGAAGTAAGCCGCGAGAACGACCGCCGAGACGCGCTGCGCCATCCAGTCATAGAGGCCCGAACGCGACAGGTTCGTGACGTTGGTTACCATACCCAAACTCCCACCAGAACGATCAGCACCACGGAGATGACGATCACGATTTTCGAGCCCAGCTTGCCGCCTTCCAGCGTCTCGCCGACACCCATGTCCATGATCAGGTGACGAACACCTGCCACGAGGTGATAAAGCAGGGCGGACAACAGGCCCCAGGTCACGAACTTGGCCAGCGGGCTGGTCAGACACGCCTTCACTTCACCGAAACCTTCCTCGGAACCCAGCGACTTGCCCAGTGCATACAGCATGATGGCAAGGCCGATGAACAGGATGACGCCGGAGATACGGTGCAGGATGGACGTGTACGCAGTGACAGGAAGCTTGATGGTCCTTAGGTCTAGGTTTACAGGTCGTTGGCTTTTCACGGCTTTTTTCACACTGAAGAGCCCCTAGCGAATCAGGGCAAAGTTGTTGGTAAGTGTACTGGTCAGGTACCCACCACCCAGGGAACGGCGACCCCCAGCAGGTCGGGCTTGCAAGCCCCTGGCGGTCGGGTGCCGAGTATAGACAGTTAGGCTGCTCATGACAACGTGAGGGGGTAGCCCGAATAGCGCATTGCCTTTAACGAGCAAAAGGCGTAAACGGGCGAGAATTTCGGGAAAAATCAGGCTTGAACAGCTGATTCAACAAGCCTTTAGGCAAATTGACATCTGAATTTATCCCTCTATAGTGGTGCGGGCCCTGCGTGGGGGGTCTGTCTGATGATTTCAAGCATTAATAGGAGGCCACATGGCTGACAAAAAAGCGCAGTTGGTCATCGAGGGCACTGCCCCCGTCGAGCTGCCCATTTTAACCGGCACGGTTGGTCCTGATGTAATCGACGTCCGCGGGTTGGGGGCCACTGGTCACTTCACCTTCGACCCTGGTTTCATGGCAACGGCCTCGTGCGAGTCGAAGATCACCTACATCGACGGCGACAAGGGTATCTTGCTGCACCGCGGCTACCCCATCGAGCAACTGGCCGAGCAGTCCGACTACCTCGAGACCTGCTACCTGCTGCTCAACGGCGAACTGCCCAATGCCGAGCAGAAAGCCCAGTTCGTCAGCACCGTCAAGAACCACACGATGGTTCACGAACAACTCAAGACGTTCTTCAACGGCTTCCGCCGCGACGCTCACCCGATGGCGGTGATGTGCGGTGTGGTCGGCGCCCTGTCGGCCTTCTACCACGACTCCCTGGACATCAATAACCCGCAACACCGCGAAATCTCCGCGGTGCGCCTGGTCGCCAAGATGCCGACCCTGGCCGCGATGGTGTACAAGTACTCCATGGGCCAGCCCATGATGTACCCGCGCAACGACCTGTCATATGCGGAAAACTTCCTGCACATGATGTTCAACACCCCGTGCGAGATCAAACCGATCAGCCCGGTGCTGGCAAAGGCGATGGACCGGATCTTCATCCTCCACGCCGACCACGAGCAGAACGCCTCCACCTCCACCGTGCGCCTGGCAGGCTCGTCGGGTGCCAACCCGTTCGCCTGCATCGCTGCCGGCATCGCGGCACTCTGGGGCCCGGCCCACGGCGGCGCCAACGAAGCGGTACTGACCATGCTCGATGAGATTGGCGATGTGTCCAACATCGACACCTTCATCGCCAAGGCCAAGGACAAGAACGATCCGTTCAAGCTCATGGGCTTCGGTCATCGCGTCTACAAGAACCGCGACCCGCGCGCCACTGTGATGAAGCAGACCTGCGACGAAGTTCTGCGCGAACTGGGCATCAAGAACGATCCACAGCTCGAGCTGGCCATGCGCCTGGAAGAGATCGCCCTCACCGATCCTTACTTCATCGAGCGCTCGCTGTACCCGAACGTCGACTTCTACTCGGGCATCATCCTGAAGGCCATCGGCATTCCAACCAGCATGTTCACCGTGATCTTTGCCCTGGCGCGCACCGTCGGCTGGATCTCGCACTGGAAGGAAATGCTCTCCAGCCCGTACAAGATCGGCCGCCCGCGCCAGCTGTACACCGGCGAGGCGAAGCGCGATATCGTGGCACTGACCGACCGCAAGTAAGCGTTCACCGTCAAATGCCAAAAGGCTGCCCTAGGGCAGCCTTTTTCGTAGGTCCTGTGCTGACGGCCTCTCAAGTCAGGCGGCCTTCACCAATGCAGCAGAAAAACCTCAGTTTTTCTCGGCGCGCGCGCGAAGCGCCTTGAGCGTATTGAACGGGGCTTCCACGACGAACTTGTTGGCAATCATCGCCGGCACACTCCCGCCTGGCTCGGTATGCACTTGGTACGTCACCTCCGTGCTGTCACCCTTGGGCACCAGCTTCCAGAAACCGTCTACCATAGCCACTCGAACAAAGCCCTTCTCTTCGGGCACGTAGGCAGGCTCTTCGACGAGGTTACGTGTAAGGCTGCCATCGGCACCCTTGACGGTGGTGACACGCAGCACGGAGTCGCGCGGCGTTACAGGCCAGGGCGTATTGAACTGGGTATAGGTCCAGCTCTGATCACCCTCATGCTTGAGCAGTTTCTGCAACTTGCACTCGTGAATCCAGGCACAAGCCCCGGCCACATCCTCCTGCAACGCCTGGACTTTGGCCAACGGCGCCTTGATGACGGTCACGCCTCGGTACGCCTTGTATTTGGAGCCCGGCACTTCACTGAGGGACACCTTGATGCCCTCCTCGTCCTTGGCCACCTGCCAGTTTTCAGCCAAGGCAACAGGTGCAAACAGAACACTGACGCTACACAGCAGCGCTATACGCTTGAACGATCTCATCATGTTTATCCTTGTTGTCGAAGATCCAGCCTGTCACGCCGCCGTTACCCGCTCCCACCAGCCAAGAATCCTGATCGCCTCTTCATTGTCAGCACCGCACACCTCGGGATCGGCCTTGAACCCACCACAGACCGCCGGCCGCTCGGGTTTGCCGAACAGGTCGCACAGATTCGCAGGCGTCAGGTGCAGGCACCTCACACCTGCCGGCTTGCCCTCGGGCATCAGCGGCATGGCTGAAGTAATGGATGGCGCGATGCAACAGGCGCCGCAGCCTTCGCGGCATTTCATGGCATTCAAGTGAATCAGGACTCCAGAGTACGGGATAGGGCGGCACACACGGATAGTAACCGCTCAAACAGACGTTTGAAATTGCCGCCCTGATGAAAATCCACTGACCGGCCGGTCAGCTCCCATCTACTGACGGTACTCGAAATCGATGGCGGCGCCTTCGACATCTCGGCGGCTGTCATTGCGAAGCTGCAGTTGCATTTCGTTGCTGATCAAGCGGCCATTGAGTTGAAACGGGCTGTCGGCTTCGGACTTTTCGACGAACAGCGGCGGTAGCAACGGTTTGCGCTTCCTGATGGGCGAGGGTTCACCAACGTTCGGCTGCAGGTTATCGACCAGCTCGGTGGGCAAGCTCAGGTCGAGGTTGGTTTTCGGCAACGGCTTGGCCACTTGCTTGCTGACCTTTTTGTGCGTCGACTTGGCACGCTTGCTGGCTGCCTTGCGAGCACTTTGCTGTGCCTTCGGCTTGACTTGCGCTTTACCTGAAGCGGACTGTGCCTGGCTTGCTGGCTGGGCAGCCTGAGCTGGGCTGCCCGGCAAAGCCACAGGCAGCAGACACAAGACCAACAGATACCGGCGCAGTGCGTTCATGGCAAATGGACAGAACCCCATGGAAAATGCGTATGCTCCCTGTTCCGCAGCCGCCTGGCAAGCCTCACAAAAGTGGGATGGCAGGCTCCCTGCACAATTGTTGTGCCAGTAGTCCCAAGGTGATGACTGCGCGCTCGGCCTCCTTGTTCCATGGAATCCCGCAGTTCAGGCGGATACAGTGGTTGAACTGTTCGGTATTGCTGAAAATCAGCCCCGGCGCGATGCTGATCCCCTGTTCGAGCGCTCGCACGTGCAGCTCCTGGGTATTGACGCGGCCAGGCAAGCTCACCCAGAGAATGAAGCCGCCGGTTGGGCGAGTCATCTGAGTGCCCTCTGGAAAGTGCTGCTGCACGGCCAACTGATAAGCGCTGAGGTTCTTGCGGTATTCCTGGCGAATGAAGCGAAGGTGGCGATCATAACCCCCGTTTTCCAGGTATGCCGCCACCGCCATCTGGGTCACGCTGCACGCCGAGTGGGTGGTGAAGGTCTGCAAGCGCTGGATCTCGTCCTGGTAACGGCCAGCAATCATCCAACCCACACGCACGCCTGGCGACAGCGTCTTGGAGAAGCTTGAGCAGTAGATGACCCTGTCCAGCCGGTCGAAGGCCTTCAAGGCCTTGGTCTTGCCCTGCTCGAACATCAACTCGCCATAGATGTCATCTTCGACGATCTGGATGTCGTAGTCCGATGCCAGGCGCAGCAACTGCTTTTGCCGCTCTTCGGGAATGGTACCCCCTAGCGGGTTGCTCAACCGTGCGGTCAACACCAATGCCTTGATGGACCATTGATTGGCGGCCAGTTGCAAGGCCTCGAGGCTGATGCCGGTCGAGGGGTCGCTGGGGATCTCGATCACTTTCAATCCGAGCAAGTCCGCCAGCTGCAACAGACCGTAGTAGGTCGGCGACTCGGCCGCAATCAGGTCGCCGGGCTTGGTGAGCACGCGCAGCGACATTTGCAAGGCATCGACACAGCCATGGGTGACGATTACCTCCTGCGGGTCGACCAGCACACCAGCGTCGCGCATGCGAATGGCGATCTGCCGACGCAGAGGTTCGAAGCCTGGGCTGAACATGTAGCTGAAAGCACGCGGGCTGTGAAAGCGCGTCACTTTGGCCAGTTGCTGGTGCAGGGCACGCACCGGCAGATAGTCGACGTGCGGTACGGCCGCGCCGAAGGCGAATACGCCATCGCGGCGCGCTTCGGTCAGTACCTGCTGGATGATGCTGGCCCGGGTCACCAGACCGGGACGCTCCACGCGCGCGATGTCCGGCGTGGGCGCCGTGAGCGCCGGAGTCTGGTGCACATAGTAGCCAGACTGGGGACGCGCGCGAATCAACCCCTGGTCTTCCAGGTTGGCATACGCTTGCAGGACGGTGGCATGGCTGACATTGAGCTGGGCACTCATCTTGCGCACCGAAGGCACCCGTTCCCCGGGCTGGTAGACACCGCGCCGGATGTCTTCGGCCAGTTGCTGGGCGATACGCTGGTACAACAGCAGATTGGTCATGGCTGGATCTCGACGCGCGGACAGGCTCATTATTCTTGTGTCGCTCACTGCGGCTCAGGATACCGGAACAGTTGCAAAGTGTACTGGGACAGATGACAGGATAGTCAACGGTACACTTGCTTGGAAGCGATTTGCAGCGCCCGCGTGCGTGCGGTGCACAGGTAGGCTGATCTTGAACCTACCCAACAGGTGGCGAGTGCCCATGAGTCGCTCAGGCGCAGAGGCAGCAGCTGCCATGCACCGCCCGTTTCGACGGCCAGCATGGGCCACTGCCCGAGCCTGCTATCAGCCGTCAGCGTGCCGGCGCAAGCTTGCCCTTGTCGTCGGAAAACACGATCTCGACCCGTCGATTTTGCGCCCTGCCCCGCTCCGAGGCGTTGACTTCAACCGGGTACTGGTCACCGTAGCCCTCCACCTGCATTCGCTTTTCATCGATGCCCAAGTCGGCCAGCATATCGGCCACGGCCTGCGCCCGGTCGCGGGACAGCTTGAGATTCTCTTCGGGCGTCCCCGTGCTGTCGGTATAGCCTTCGATGCGCACTATCCGGCGGGGGTTGAGCTGGAGGAACTGCACGAGCTTGAGCACCGTCCGGCTGGCCGAGTTCTTGAGATCGGCGCTGCCGGTATCGAACAATACATCACCCAGTGTCATGACCAGACCACGGTCGGGCTGCTCAGACGCCAGGGCGACGATCTGCGACTCGACCCATTTGCCCTGCTGCTGCACGCTGGCCAGCTTGGCCTCGCGCAGCGCCAGTTGCAGCCGTTGGCGTTCCAGGTCGAGCTTGGCCTGGCGCTCCTGATTCAGCGCAAGCTTGGCGTGCTCACTGGCGATTTCGCTGTAGCGTTGACTGAGGTAGGCGTAATGGCGTACATCGGCACCGGTACCCATGTAGCTGGACAAACGCTCTGCACGGGACAGCGACTCGCCGGCGCGAATCACATCACGCGGCGCGCTGCGCAGCACATCCGAGTCATCCTTGACCTTCTGGAAGCTGGCAGCGGCTTGATCCAGCGCGGCCGTGCTGCGCTGGCTGGCGCAACCGGTCAGGCCTGCTGCAAGGGCCAGCACTGTCAGTGCCGTGATAGAACCACGCGCCATCATGGCTGCACCTCCAGCTGCTTGCGCAAGCGCTTGATCCTCGATTGCAGCAATTGCAACTGCTCATCACTCTTTTGGTTCAACACCTGGGCCTCGGCCAGCCGAGCATCGAGCTCAGCCTGTTCGGCGCGCATGCGAGCGTCGCGAAAGTCTTGTGTGAGCATGTTTGTACGAGCACGTCCCAGTTTGTCTTCGGCCAGCTTGAACGCTTCGACCTGGTCGGTAGCACCAACCGCTTTCGCTTGTTCCAGGGCCTGCTCGGAAAGGCGCATCTGCTCATCCGGGGCAGGGTCATTGGCGCAGCCAGCCAGGGCAAACATGGCCATGGCAAGGATCAAAGGTTGGGTTTTCACGCGATCTTCCTAGTGTTTGGGGGCGTCGCCCTGCACCTGCAATTGAGCCTTCCAGCGCTCGAGATTGGCCTGCAGCACAGCATCGGACGTACCGGAGATGGGCAATTCTGTCAGCTTTTTCGCCAAATGCCCACGCAGCCAACTGTCATTGCACGCCGAGTCATGGGACAGCGCCAAGTACAGCCCAGGTCGGTCCACGGGTAGGCCGCGGGCAATCAGGGCATCGTTCATGCCCAGGCTCTGGACCATGGCCATGCCCGAATAGCGACCGGCCAGCACATAGTCCACCTGGCCGAGTACCAACTTTTGAAAGGCCTGGGTCAGGTTCTGCGCCATCACCGGTTTCAACTGGTCTTTGGCGAACGCGGTAAAGGCAGGGGTCAAGCGCGCCCGTTCCGACAGACTGCCCCGATAACGCGCAAGGTCAGCTGGGCCATCGAAGGTCAACTCGGCATCGTGCCGCGTCCATACCAGGTACTCGTTGAGCTGCAGCGGCGGGTGGATGTAGTCCAGTGACGTCAATTGCTCCACTTGCAGCGGCGCATCGAGCAGCAGGTCCATGCGACCGCTGCGCACTTCCTCAAGGGCCTGGTCGCGCCTACCCGCGTTGAGCACTTCCAACTTGATTCCCAGCTCGCTCGCCACGTGGCGCAGCAGGTCGACGTTGGCGCCAATCAAGTGCTTGGGGTCTTTGGGGTCCTGCCACGAGTAAGGCGGCGCGTCGGGGCTGCCGGTGGCCACCAGGCGTTCGCACTTGCCTGCCGCCATCGCCAGCGGCGATACCAGAACTGTCATGCAGGCCAGCACCCTGCCCATTGCACGCAACCTCATCCCACACTCCTCGACCATAAAAAAACCCGGCCCTCAACGAGAGGGCCGGGTTCTTTATAAGTGAAGCCAGCGGATCAGACCAGCTTTTCCAGCTCCGGCACGGCTTCGAACAGGTCGGCAACCAGGCCGTAGTCGGCCACCTGGAAAATCGGCGCCTCTTCGTCCTTGTTGATCGCCACGATCACCTTGGAATCCTTCATCCCGGCCAGGTGCTGGATGGCGCCCGAGATACCCACGGCGATGTACAACTGCGGAGCGACGATCTTGCCGGTCTGGCCGACCTGCATGTCGTTGGGCACAAAGCCCGCATCGACGGCCGCACGGGATGCGCCAACAGCGGCACCAAGCTTGTCGGCCAAGCTATACAGGTGGCTGAAGTTATCGCCGTTACCCATGCCGCGACCGCCGGAAACGACGATTTTGGCAGCGGTCAGCTCAGGACGATCGGACTTGGCCAGCTCTTCAGAAACGAACGCCGAAATGCCAGCATCGTGGGCAGCACCCACCGCCTCGACAGCGGCAGTGCCACCTTCGGCGGCCACGGCATCGAAGCCGGTGGTGCGCACGGTGATGACCTTCACGCTGGCGCTCGATTGCACGGTAGCGATGGCGTTACCCGCGTAGATCGGGCGCTTGAAGGTGTCGGCAGATTCGACCGAGATGATTTCGGAGATCTGATCGACGTCCAGCAGCGCTGCAACGCGCGGCAGGGTGTTCTTGCCATTGGTAGTGGCCGGGGCCAGCACGTGGCTGTAGCCCTGGGCAAGCTCGACGATCAACGGCGCAACGTTTTCGGGCAGCGCATGGGCGTAGGCGGCATTATCGGCGACCAGCACCTTGGCCACGCCAGCGATCTTGGCGGCGGATTCGCCAATGGCACCTACGTTCTGACCGGCGACCAGTACGTGCACGTCACCACCGATCTTGGCGGCGGCAGCAACGGTATTGAGGGTGGACGGTGCTACGGCACCGTTCTCGTATTCAGCGACAACCAGGATAGTCATTTAGATTACCTTCGCTTCGTTCTTCAGCTTCTCGACCAGTTCGGCCACCGATTTGACCTTGATACCAGCGCCACGGGCAGCGGGTGCTTCGACTTTCAGGGTCTTGTTGGTAGAGACCAGGGAAACGCCCAGCGCATCTGGCGTCAGGGTCTCGAGCGGCTTCTTCTTGGCCTTCATGATGTTGGGCAACGACGCGTAGCGCGGCTCGTTCAGGCGCAAGTCGGTGGTGACGATGGCCGGCAGGTTGAGCGCGACGGTTTGCAGGCCGCCGTCGATTTCACGGGTGACGTTGAGCTTGTCGCCAGCGACTTCGACCTTGGACGCGAAGGTGCCCTGGGCGTAACCGGTCAGTGCGGCGAGCATCTGGCCGGTCTGGTTGTTGTCACTGTCGATGGCCTGCTTGCCGAGAATGACCAGCTGCGGCTGCTCCTTGTCGACCACGGCCTTGAGCGCCTTGGCCACTGCAAGGGAGTTCAGCTCGTCGGCTGCTTCGACCAGGATGGCGCGGTCGGCACCCAGCGCCAGGGCGGTACGCAACTGCTCCTGGGCGGTAGTCGGGCCGACGGATACGACCACGATCTCGGTCGCAACGCCTTTTTCCTTCAGGCGAACGGCCTCTTCCACGGCAATTTCGCAGAAGGGGTTCATGGACATCTTGACGTTAGCAAGGTCGACGCCGGAGTTGTCCGCCTTGACGCGAACCTTGACGTTGTAGTCGACCACTCGTTTGACAGCTACAAGAACCTTCATGGATTCCTCGTTACTCTCCGGTGAATAGATAGTCGCCTGGGACTAGGCCCTGCGATACGCGTGGGTACAAGGGCACCTCTGGAAACGAGCCGCAGACGAAGTTTTCATGGTGACCGCAACCAAGCGCGCCCCGACCCATCAGTCCTGTGCACATGCCTGGGGCAAAAATGCACGCGGGCCATTTGCTGTCGTGGCGTGTAGACTTCACTACAAACCGCTTGAACGCTTGAAAACCCTGCTCCACACCTGGTCTTTAGAGGTGTACCTGCGCCCGGCTGCATGCCTACGGCGAACGTAAAACCGCTCGTATCTTGACCGTATCACCCCATCCGGTCAATACGGCAAATCGGTCACCTTCCAGCCGCGTACCTTTGATTTTACTGGGCTGCGGCAAATTCAAACAAACGTTTGTATTGGACCGGTCAAGTGGTGTAGATATAATGCGCGTCCAAGACAAAACGGTGTAGTTCGTCATTTGCCCAGCTACAACCTGGTGGCCTCGCCACCGCTGCGAATGCCCGCGCACCCATAAGACAAAGCAACAGCTATGAGCCTTGATGAGTAGGAGAGAACCTGTGGAACGCGAATACATGGAATTCGACGTGGTCATCGTCGGCGCCGGCCCGGCGGGTCTGTCCGCCGCCTGCCGCCTGAAGCAGAAGGCCGCCGAAGCCGGTAGCGAAATCAGCGTCTGCGTGGTGGAAAAAGGCTCCGAAGTCGGTGCCCATATTCTCTCCGGCGCCGTGTTCGAGCCACGCGCCCTGAACGAGCTGTTCCCGGACTGGAAGGCGCTGGGCGCGCCGCTGAACACCGAGGTCAAGCGTGACGACATCTACGTGCTCAAGGATGCCGGCAGCGCCACCAAGGTGCCTGACCTGCTCGTGCCCAAGACCATGCACAACCAGGGCAACTACATCATCTCGCTGGGCAACCTGTGCCGCTGGCTGGCCCAGCAGGCCGAGAACCTGGGTGTCGAGATCTACCCAGGCTTCGCAGCCCAGGAAGCGCTGTTTGACGAGGACGGCGTCGTACGCGGCATCGTCACAGGCGACTTGGGTGTCGATCGCGAAGGCCAGCCCAAAGACGGTTTGTACACGCCGGGCATGGAACTGCGCGCCAAATACACCTTGTTCGCCGAAGGCTGCCGTGGCCATATCGGCAAGCAACTGATCAAGCGCTTCAAGCTTGATAGCGATTCGGACGTACAGCACTACGGCATCGGGCTCAAGGAGCTGTGGGAAATCGACCCAGCCAAGCACCAGCAAGGCCTGGTGGTGCACACCGCCGGCTGGCCGCTGGACGTCATGGCCAAAGACAACACCGGTGGCTCGTTCCTCTACCACCTGGAGAACAACCAGGTGGTCGTTGGGCTGATCGTCGACCTGTCCTACGCCAACCCCTACCTGTCGCCCTTCGACGAGTTCCAGCGCCTGAAACACCACCCGGTGATCAGCCAGTACCTCGAAGGCGGCAAGCGCATCAGCTACGGTGCCCGCGCCCTGGCCAAGGGCGGCATCAACTCGCTGCCCAAGATGGTGTTCAAGGGCGGCGCCCTGATCGGTTGCGACCTGGGTACCATGAACGTGGCCAAGATCAAGGGCAGCCATACGGCCATGAAGTCGGGCATGCTCGCCGCAGAGGCCGTCGCTGACGCCCTGATCGCCGGCAGTGAGGGCGGTGACCAGCTCGACAGCTATGTCAGTGCCTTCAAGGCCAGCTGGCTGCATGAGGAGCTGTTCGCCAGCCGCAACTTCGGCCCGGCCATGCACAAGTTCGGCCCGTTGCTCGGTGCTGCGTTCAACTACATCGACCAGAACTGGTTCGCCGGCAAGCTGCCCTTCACGCTGCGCGACACCAAGCCCGACTATGCCTGCCTGAAGCTGGCCGCGGACTCGCAAAAGATCGAGTACCCCAAGCCCGACGGCAAGCTCAGCTTCGACAAGCTCAGCTCGGTCTTCCTGTCCAGCACCAACCATGAAGAAGAGCAACCCTGCCACCTGAAGCTGGCCGACCCGAGCATTCCGATCGCCAGCAACCTGCCGCTTTATGACGAACCTGCCCAGCGCTATTGCCCGGCAGGCGTCTACGAAGTGGTCACCCAGGAAGATGGCAGCAAGCGCTTCCAGATCAACGCGCAGAACTGCGTGCACTGCAAGACGTGCGACATCAAGGACCCGGCCCAGAACATCACTTGGGTCACGCCTGAAGGCGCTGGCGGGCCCAACTACCCGAACATGTAGTCACCTCGCTCTGCACGATACAAAAAGCCCCCGGTTCGAAAGAACCGGGGGCTTTTTTGCAGGGTGTGCTCCGAAACGGTGTGATTGTGAGTGTCAGGCCGTGCGCGGGAGCTCAAGCCCCGCTTCACCCGCCGCCATGGGCTCTCGTCGCCCGAAGTACACCGAGGTCATTACCCCTACCCCGCCCATCACCAGACAGAACCCGACACACACCCAAGGGCTCCATGGCATCAGTGCGATAAGCGCCAAGGGCGTGATACTGGCCCACAGCGCATAGGCCACGTTGTAGGTGAACGAAATGCCCGATACGCGAATCTGCGCAGGGAACAGCCCGACCATGACCGATGGCACCACGCCCACCACACCGCACGACAAGCCCGCCAGGGCATAGGCCACCCAGGTCATGCCCCAGTGCCCGATCAGGCTGGCATAGAGCACGCCGACCCCGAGGGGTAGCAGCGCGCTGTACAACAGCAGCGCCCGCCACGCGCCCACGCGGTCGACAAGCAACCCGGCAAGCACACAGCCCAGGTTCAGAAACACGATGCCCACGCTGCTCAGGGCAAAGGTATCTCCCGCGCTCATGCCAAAGCGCTGCTGCATGACCGTCGGGGTGATCACCACCAGCACCACCACCGCCGAGGTCAGCACGCAGGTCAGCAGCGCCGCGGGTGCCAAAGCGCGTTTATGTTCGCCAAGCACCTGTCGCAAAGGAAACTTCACCGGCGCCTGTTGACTACGCAACGCCAGGAAAACCGGTGTTTCACTCAGCCAGCGGCGCAACCACACGCCGATGACCCCGAACACGCCCCCCAGCAGGAACGGATAACGCCAGGCGTAGCTGAGTATTTCCTCGGGCGAGAACACATGGGCCAGCAAGGTTGCCGTCAGTGCGCCCAGCAGATAGCCGAACGTGAGCCCGGCCTGCAGAAAGCCCAAGGCATAGCCGCGTCGCCCGGGCGGCGCATGTTCGGCAACGAAGGTCCAGGCACTGGGCACTTCACCACCGACCGCGGCCCCTTGCAGGATGCGTAGCGCCAGCAACAACAACGGCGCCGCGTACCCAATGTCGGCATACGTCGGCATGACGCCGATGAGCAGGCACGGCAGCGCCATCATCAAAATGCTCAGGCTGAACACGCGCTTGCGGCCCAGGTGATCAGCGAAATGCGCCATCAGGATGCCGCCCAGTGGCCGGGCCAGGTAACCGGTGACGAAGATGCCGAAGCTTTGCAGCAGCCGTAGCCATTGAGGCATCTCAGGCGGGAAGAACAGCTGGCTGAGGGTCAGGGCGAAGAAGACGAAGATGATGAAATCGTAGATTTCCAGCGCGCCGCCCAGCGCAGCCAGGCCCAGCGTCCGGTGGTCACGGCGGGTGAACCGGGGTGGACGAGCGGTATCGGTGGCAGTCATGGCAGGTTTCGCAGCAATGGTCAAAGGCCGGAGGATAGCAAATAGCGACCTGATTGCCCTCTACCCTGCCTGGATCAGCGATGAAAGACCGTCTGGGCCAAGTTGCCGGGTGCTCTGGGGCCTACCCTGCGCAACCCGTCCGGCATCCGTAGGGTGCCCACCACCAGGGGTGCGTCGACGATCGACATGAAGGACGCCAGGGCGGCATCGTCAGGCACGTGCGGCAGGCTCAGGCTGACCGCCTGGCGCTCGGCCTGGGGTACCGCAGGCACCTTCAGTTGGGCGCAATGGTAAAGCAGGGCATGCTGGATCTGCGTGCTGACCCGGCAAAACCGGGCCAGGTCCACGCCTGCGTGGCTGGCCAACTCGATATTGCCCAACAGCAGGTGGAAGGGCTGGAGGGCACCCAGCACCAGCCGCTGTAGCTCCTCGAAACTGTCGACGGGGGCAATACGGTAATACCCCAGGCCATTGAGCATACGCTCCAGTTGCAGGCGTTGGTGCGGGTGAGCATCGGCAATCAGGATACGCAAGGACTTGTTGGCCATGGTCGAACCTGGACAGTGGAGGGGCCGCCAAGACTTGGTCGAGCCCGTCAAGCCCTGGCCAAGTCCAGCATTGATACCCCTAGATACAAGCCGGGAAACCCTCGAAAAGCAAGCGGTGGCCCGACAGAATGTGCAGTTTGCGCGGCGTGCCGTCAGGACTCCCACTGGCGCATGCGTTGCCGGCAGTGCTTCATGGCATTGACGATGTGCTTTTCCACCAGGCTGCGCGACAAGCCCAGCCGTTCGGCAATCTGCGGATGGGACAAGCCTTCGAGCTTGCGCAGCAGAAAGCTGTCACGGCATGGCTTGGGCAGTTCGTCCAAGGCACGCTTGAGCAGGTCCAGGCGCTGGGCGTGGTGCATGTCCTGGGACCAGAGCGTGTGCTGCCACTGAACGCCCTCATCGAGCACTTCCAGCGGTTCGGTCTGGCGAATCAAGTGACGCCGGTGTCGATCCACCACCAGGTTGAGCGCAGTGCGATAAAGAAACGCGCGGGGGTGCTCGATCACTTGCGCATCGACACGCTCCAGCACCCGAACGTAGGCGTCATGGGCCACATCTTCAGCAGCCTGGCGGCTACCGAGGCGTGCGCTCAGGAAATTGACCAACTCGCGATAATAGTGTTCCACGGCGGCACCCTGAATCGCCCGATGACGGCCCCGCGCAGCCCAGACGGGCGCAGGTGATATCAAATTGGAATCTTACAAATTATCATTACCCGCAGCAACCGACGTCGGTCGCCTGGCAAACCTAAATTAGCCGCCATGACCTTCGTTTAACGGGGACCTGCCTGCGCACAGGCACCGCCTGCGTTCAGGCCCAATTCGGCTGGAAGTCCCCATGAGACGTGCACCCGCTATTCGCCACCGCCTGCTTCTGGGCGGCTTAGCCCTGCTGAGCCTGGGCAGTCTTCTGGCCTGGCGTACCCTACCCTTGGGCGCGGTACCGACCAACACCGTCAGCGTGACGCGTGCAGACATCGAAAGCAGCGTCACCGCGCTGGGCACGCTGCAACCCAGGCGCTATGTGGATGTTGGCGCACAAGCGTCCGGGCAGATTCGCACGCTCCATGTCGAAGCCGGCGATACCGTGCGCAAGGGACAACTGCTGGTGGAGATTGACCCGTCCACACAGCAGGCGCGCGTGGATGCCGGGCGCTTCTCCATCGACAACCTCAAGGCGCAGCTCGCCGAGCAGCGCGCCCAGTTCAAACTGGCCAGGCAGCAGCTCGCCCGCCAGCGCAGCCTAGCCGATGCCGGCGCCACCCGCGAAGAGGATGTGCAGGCGGCCGATGCGCAGCTCAGCGTCACCCAGGCGCGTATCGACATGTACCAAGCGCAAATCCGCCAGGCCCAGGCGAGCCTGCGCAGTGACGAGGCCGAATTGGGCTATACCCGTATCTACGCCCCGATGGATGGCACCGTGGTGGCGGTGGATGCCCGTGAAGGCCAGACCCTCAATGCCCAGCAACAAACCCCATTGATTCTGCGCATCGCCAAGCTCTCGCCGATGACGGTGTGGGCGCAGGTGTCGGAGGCCGATATCGGCAAGGTCAAGCCCGGCATGACGGCCTATTTCACGACACTGGCCGGCGGCAAGCGCCGCTGGAGCAGCCGCGTCAGGCAGATCCTGCCGATTCCACCCAAACCGCTGGAGCAAACCAGCAGCGGTGGCGGCAGCCCGGCGAGCGCGACCAATGGCGCCACCGGTACTCAGGTGGTGCAGTACACCGTCTTGCTGGATGTGGAGAACCCTGACGGTGCGCTGATGGCCGAAATGACCACGCAAGTGTTCTTCGTCGCCGGGCAGGCCAGCGGTGTACTGACCGTACCCCTGGCTGCGCTGGACGAACAGGATGGCGTGCACATTGCACAGGTGCTCGCCCCCGATGGCCAGGTGCGACCGCGTCAGGTACGAACAGGGCTGAGCGATCGCCTGCGTGTGCAGGTGCTCGATGGCCTGGGCGAAGGTGAGCGGTTGCTGATCGGCCAAGGCAGTGGAGGCTGAATGACCACGCCCCTGATCGAACTGCGCGACATCTGCAAGGCTTACGGCGGCTTCGGCACCCCCAAGGTGGACGTGCTGCGAGGTATCAGCCTGCGCATTCATCCCGGTGAGTTCGTTGCGATCGTTGGCGCTTCGGGCTCCGGAAAATCGACCCTGATGAACATCCTCGGTTGCCTGGACCGCCCCACCAGCGGCAGCTATCACTTCGCGGGGATGGACGTGGCCGAGCTGGGCAACGATGAGCTGGCTTGGCTGCGCCGTGAGGCGTTCGGATTCGTCTTTCAAGGCTATCACCTGATCCCCTCCGGCTCTGCGCTGGAAAACGTAGAGATGCCGGCCATCTATGCCGGCATCCCGGCCCAGGAGCGCCACGCCCGCGCCGCGGCCCTGCTGGAGCGGCTAGGCTTGGCAAGCCGCACCGCCAACCGCCCGCATCAACTGTCGGGCGGTCAGCAGCAGCGGGTGTCGATTGCCCGCGCCTTGATGAACGGTGGCCACATCATCCTCGCCGACGAGCCTACCGGCGCCCTGGACAGCCACAGCGGCAAGGAAGTCATGGCGTTGCTGGACGAATTGGCCAGCCAAGGTCATGTGATCATCCTGATCACCCACGACCGAGATGTCGCGGCCCGCGCGCACCGGGTCATCGAGATCCGCGACGGCCTCATGATCAGCGACTCGGCCGATGAGCGCGACGGCACAGCCCGCCACCCAGGCCTGCAGGCCGATGATCTGCGTCAGCGCCTGGACCAGGGGGCGCAGTTGCGCGGCGCCTGGAAAGGCGAGCTGGTCGAAGCACTCCAGGCAGCCTGGCGCATCATGTGGATCAATCGCTTTCGCACGGCGCTCACCTTGCTGGGTATCGTCATCGGGGTAGCCTCGGTTGTGGTCATGCTGGCCGTGGGCGAAGGCAGCAAGCGCCAGGTGATGGCGCAGATGGCCGCGTTCGGCTCGAACATCCTTTATCTCAACGGCAAGCCGGCGACACTCGGCGAGCCGGCAGGCACCGTCACCCTGGACGATGTCGCGGCCATCGGCGAATTGCCGCAGGTCAAGCACGTCATGCCCGTGATCGGGGAAAAGCTCATGGTGCGCCAGAACAACATCAGCCAGGTGTTTTACGTGGGCGGCAACAACACTTGGTTCGAGGACATTTTCAACTGGCCCGTGGTGGAAGGCTCATTCTTCAGCCAGGCCGACGAAGCCGGCGCGGCGGCGGTCGCCGTGATTGGCCAGAAAGTGCGGGAAAAGATGCTGGGCGACCATGCCAACCCGATCGGTCAATACCTGCTGATCGGCAACGTGCCATTCCAGGTGATCGGCATACTGGCGGGAAAAGGCGCCAGCTCCGGCGACCAGGACAGCGACGGGCGTATCGTGGTGCCGTACTCGGCCGCCGCCATCCGCCTGTTCGGTCATCGCGACCCCGACTACATCACCATTGCGGCGCGCGATTCGACCCAGGTCAACGCGACCGAGGCGGCCATCGATCACCTGTTGCGCCAACGCCACCAGGGCCGCCACGATTTCGAACTGACCAACGATGCGGCGTTGATCCAGGCCGAGGCACGCACCCAGAGCAGCCTATCGCTGATGCTAGGCGCCATCGCGGCCATCTCGCTACTGGTGGGCGGCATTGGGGTGATGAACATCATGCTGATGACCGTGCGCGAGCGTACCCGCGAAATTGGTATCCGCATGGCCACCGGAGCCCGCCAGCGCGACATCATGCGCCAGTTCCTCAGTGAGGCGGTCATGCTCTCGATGGTGGGCGGGCTCAGTGGCATCGTCCTGGCCTTGGTCGTCGGCGCCGGCTTGATGCTGGCCGATATCGCGGTGGCCTTCGCGCTGCCAGCCATGCTTGGCGCTTTTACCTGCGCTGTGATCACCGGCATCGTGTTCGGCTTCATGCCCGCACGCAAAGCCGCCCGACTCGACCCGGTCAAAGCCCTTACCAGCGAATAAGCCATGCCCTTGCCAAGCCGCATCAGCCTGTTGACCCTTTGCCTGGCGTTCGCCGGGTGCAGCCCACCCACCCTGCCCCAGGCAGCGGTCGATATGCCGCGTACCTGGCAGGGCCCGACACACGCTTTCGGTGAGGCCGACCGACCGGCGCGTCAGTGGTGGCAGTCCTTCAACAGCCCCGAGCTGGACAGCCTGGTGCAACGCGCCCTGCTTAACAGCCACGATCTGGCGGCCGCCACCGCACGTATCCGGCAGGCCAGAGCGCGAGCCGCCATCGCCAACGCACCCCTGCTGCCAGCGGTCGAGCTGGGCGTGGATGCCAGCCGCCAGCGGCTGCTCAAGGGTGAGGGTTATAACGACCTCGATGCCACCCGTAGCGAGCGCACCAGTACCGCGTTCGATACCCAGCTCAGTGCCAGCTATGAAATCGATTTCTGGGGCGGCCTGCGGGCTAGCCGCGACAACGCCCTGCGCACATTGCAAGCCAGCCGCTTTGACCGGCAGACGGTGCAGTTGACCCTGCTCAGCGACATCGCCGACACGTATCTGCAGGGCCTGGCCTTAGCCGAACAACTGCGCATCGCCCAACTGAACCTGGACAATGCACGGGGCATTTTGCGCCTGGTCCAGGCACGCCAGCGCGCAGGCTCGGCAACACACCTGGAGCTTGCCCAGCAGCGCAGCCTGGTCGCGGCCCAGGAGCGTCAGGTCCCCCTGATGGCGCAACGCGTGCAAGACACCCGCATCACCCTTGCAACATTGCTCGGCGACCCAGTACAGCAACTGCCGACCAGCCGCCAGCCGTTCGCCAGCGTGGCCTGGCCGACGGTTGACAGCGGCCTGCCCAGCGACCTGCTGACCCGTCGCCCCGATATCGCCGCCGCCGAGGCCCGCCTGGCAGCGGCCAACGCCAACGTGCAAGTGGCCCGGGCGGCCATGCTGCCCAAGGTAACCCTTGGCGCCACCCTGGGCAGCGGCGCGCGCACCTTCGCCCAGACGCTGGAAAGCCCCTATTACACCCTGACCTCTGGTCTGCTTGCGCCGATTTTCGACAACGGCAGGCTCAGGGCTTCCCGCGATCTGGCCGAGGCCGAGCAGGCCGAACTGCTGGAGCAGTATCGCAGCAGCATTCTCGCTGGCCTGAGCGATGTGGAGAAGGCGCTCAATGCCCTGGACGGTGTCGACCGCCAACGCCACTGGCAGGACGAAGAAGTGCGACAAGCTCAACTGGCCTTTGACCTGGCCGAACAGCGCTATGGGGCAGGCGCCGAGACCGTACTGACCGTGCTGGAAACCCAGCGCACGCTGTATGTAGCCCAGGATCAGCAGGCAACGCTTCGCCTGGCCCGCTTGCAAGCGAGCGTGGCGCTTTACAAGGCGCTCGGTGGTGGGTGGCAGGTGGGCGGTGATGCCCCTTAGGCGCAACGCTGGGCTGGAAAAACGCCAGGGTCGCCGAGGCCGCTGCGCGGCCTATCGCGGCATGAATCTCCATGAACCCTCACCGCAATGGCCGCGTCACCTTGATATGCCGGGCATACCATGGCCGCTGCGGCACCTTGGGCCGTAACGCGGCGAAACGATCATCCTCGGCATAGATGATGCGCAGGGCCAGCTTCATGGTCTCCGGGTCCATCTCCACACTCCGCCCTGGGCGCAGCCCAGGCACTGTGGAGCATCCATGGGTATCAGGCCCCAGCCAGGGGTCGGCAACTTCCACCCATCGCCCCGGCGCGAACCAGGGCACGCCGTTGACGTCCAGGCGCCGCACTTCACCAGGATGAAGCCGTTCATGGGCCTGGAACCAGTCCTCGATGCGGTCGTCGATCCAGCCATGAAAGCGCCAGAACACCGGGTTCACATGGGATGAAAAAGGGTCGCCGAGAAAATCGTTCTCGGCGCCATACCAGCGTTGGGCATAGTCGTCGGGCGTGCGCGCCATCGGCACCGGCATGCCGTTGGCCGGATCGCGCGGCACCGAGGCCCAGCGCATGTGCAGCCAGTCATGCAAGCCCAGCTCCAGCTCTGAGCCAAACTGCCCCAAGGTCAAGGTACTGAGGTAATGCGGATCGCTGTAGCGCGACTCCCAGACCTGGAAGTTGCCGTAGAACGTGTCCGGGCTCTTGATGTCACGCACCCACTGGGTGTACTCCTCGTCATCATCGGCCAGCCATGTCGGCGGCAAGGCGTTGCCGTCATGGTTGTCGAAGTAGGCTGCGAACCCTACGCGGTCGCGCTCGAGCGCTGGCTGGGGCAAAGGAAAACGCGGCCACGACGGTAACGGCTCAATGGCCCTGGCGTTGCCCAGCATGTGCCGATGCATGAACAGAAAGTCCTCGCCGGAGCCGTTGCGGTCCTTGTGCCGGCCCCGTGCATCACGCTCGCGCGCCCTCGGCCCTGGCTGCCAGCCAAGCCCGCGCAACGCACCGCGCTTTTCGTCATCGAGCTTGTGCCACTTGTCCCGCGACGCATGCCAGAGCTGGTGAAACAGCCGGTGTTCCGGCGCGATCAGCTTCGCCAGCAACGGCGCCGACAATGGCGTGCGCTCCCGCGCTTCGGGGAACGTTCTTTTCAGCGCCAGGAAACGGTTGTCCTGCACGGGCAGCGCCAGTGGCCGCTCAAGCGCCGCCACGTGCCCGCTCAAGGTCGCAGGCCCTGCGTTGCCGTACGCCCCCCAGACCTCGTCAAGCACAACCTGGCACTCGTAGCGTGCCCCCAGGGGGTTGGCGTCTGTGGCCAACAGCCGCCAGCGCAGTGTCCCTGGTCGGTCGAGCAACAAGTCAGCCACCACCCGATAGCGTGGCTCCAGGGTGCTGCGCAAACGTTCAGAGGTGTCGAGATAGCCGCGCAACCCCCGCCCGCTCGAGGCCACATCCAGGAATAGCTCAAGCTCCCCTGACGGCATACCGGCGAGCCCGGCCTCGCGGCCTTGTGGTGTCCAGCGCCAGATACCGCGCAAGGTGTCGCCCAGCTGCCTGACAGGCGTATCGGCAAGTTCCACCACCGCCTCGCCGGGGGTCTCAGGGTATTGCTCTTCACTGGCTCGCCGCCGCTGCAGGTACCGCGCGCCTGGCACTGCCATACCCGTCAATGCCACACCGGCGATGAACCCGCGTCGAGAAATCGTCATTGCCCTACCTGTGCTTTCACTTCGGCCATGGAGCACGGCCCATCCAAGGCTAGGACGTGGCTCGGCGGGCGAAATTTAGCGCTGCAGTGCGCCCTGGCACCTGTCTTCAGTCAACGGGCGGGCGCTTAAATTTCCGCTATCGCAGCTCGTTCCCTCCAGGTAGCGGCGGCATCCAAGCCCATCCCTCGACGGTGAACCTACTGAGACCAAGATGACGACACCACGCTGGAAAAAAGCCTTGTATATCAGCCTGGCCGCGGCCGTGACCGCCGGTGCCGGGTGGGCGGCCTGGGATTATCTCGACACGCCGTCAGGCTACCCCAGGGACGTCATGCGCCAGGCCAATGACCTGCAGGAACGCCTGCTTTCGTTCGACAGCCACATCACACTGCCGCTGACCTTCGGCACCGAAGGCAGCGAAGCCGACCAAGACGGTGCTGGTCGCTTCGACCTGAACAAAGCGGCGCGCGGGCGCCTGTCTGCCGCTGCCCTGACCATTTTCGCCTGGCCCGAATCCTGGACCGGCGACGATGGCCCACACCGCCCTACCCCCGGCTTCGTCGAGGCCGCCCGCCACACGCAAGAGGTGCGCTACAACGCCATCATGGGCATGGTCCGCGACTTCCCCGAACGGGTGGGCGTTGCCTATACCCCGCAGGACATGCGCAGGTTGCACGGCGAAGGCAAGTTTGCGGTGTTGCTCAGCATGCTCAATGCCTACGCACTGGGCGACGACCTGGACCAGCTGGACCGTTGGGCTGCGCGCGGCGTGCGCCTGTTCGGCTTCAGCTACGTGGGCAACAACAGCTGGGCCGACTCCTCGCGCCCGCTGCCCTTTTTCAATGACACCGTCGATGCACTCGAAGGCCTGTCATCCATCGGCAAGCAGGCAGTACAGCGCCTGAACGATCTGGGGGTGATCATCGACGTGTCGCAGATGTCCAGCCAGGCCCTGGCCCAGGTCGTGGCGCTCAGCCGGGCACCGGTGGTGGCGTCGCATTCGGCGCCCCGGGCGATGGTCGACATCCGCCGCAACCTGTCGGACAAGGAAATGCAACTGATCAAGGACAGCGGCGGTGTCATCCAGATCGTCGCCTTCTCCACCTACCTCAAGCCCTTGAGCAACAAAACCCAGGAGCGCCTCAACGCGCTGCGCAGCGACTATGCCCTGCCGCCCCTGGCTGACCTGAACTACGCCCTCATGCCGGGCGACCCCGTTATCGCGGGCTGGCCGGAACAGAAAGTGGGCCAGTACGCCAATGCGTTGTACGCCATTCTCGACGAAGAACCGCCAGCCACGCTCAAGGACTACGGCGACGCCATCGACTACGCGGTGCGCAAGGTCGGCATCGACCATGTAGGCCTGAGTTCGGACTTCAACGAAGGCGGTGGCATTGACGGCTGGCAGGACGCCAGCGAGGCCCGCAACGTCACGGCCGAACTGATTACACGAGGTTACTCCGAAGCGGACATCAGCAAGCTGTGGGGCGGCAATTTCCTGCGTGTCTGGCAGCAGGTGCAGGCGGCAGCGGCCCCTGGCGCCACCCCCTCACGATGATGATGCGAGCCCTCAGATGAACGACCGTCGCGCCTTTCTCAAGCAGGCCAGCCTGCTCGCTGCCAGCCTGCCACTGGCAAGCCATTTGATACCCGCCGCCCAGGCAGCGCCCACACGGGCCGCAGGCTCTGACGCCTGGGCGGGCTTTCGCAGCTTGTTCGACCTCGACCCAGCCTACGCCCACTTCGCCAACTTTCTGATCACCTCGCACCCAAAACCGGTACGCGACGCCATCGAGGCTCTGCGCGCGCAATTCGATCGGCACCCGGCCCGGCTGGTGGACTGGGATAGCCAGTCGGAATGGAAGCACGAAGCGCAGGTCCGCGAAGCGGCGGCCCGTTACCTGCAAGTCGCACCACGGCAAATTGCCCTGACCGGCAGCACGACAGAGGGCTTGGGCCTAATCTACGGCGGGCTCAAGATAGCACCCGGGCAAGAGATCCTGACGACGGTGCACGAGCACTCGGCAGCGCGCCACACGCTGGACTTTCGCACCGCCCGCGATGGCACCCCGGTACGCCGGCTGCGCCTGTTCGACGAGCCGTGGAACCTGTCCACCGACCAAGTGCTGAGCACCATCAAGGCGGCCATCAACCCCAAGACCCGCGTGCTGGGCATGACCTGGGTGCACTCGGGCAGTGGCGTGAAGCTGCCGGTGGGCGCCATCGGCGAACTGGTGCGCGAGGCCAACCGGGACCGCGCCGAGCATGAGCGCATCCTGTACGTCGTCGACGGCGTGCATGGCTTTGGTGTAGAGGACATGCACTTTGCCGAGCTCAACTGCGACTACTTCATTGCCGGCACGCACAAGTGGATGTTCGGCCCGCGCGGCACAGGGATCATCTGCGCGGCCAGCACCGCACTCGACAACCTGAACCCCCTCATCGCGACTTTTTCCGAAGATGAGGATTTCGCCACCACCTTCACCCCAGGCGGCTATCACGCCTTCGAGCACCGATGGGCGCTGGGCGCAGCCTTCGACTTGCACCTGCAGCACGGCAAGGCCGCCATACAGGCACGCATTCACGGCCTCAACGACTACCTCAAACAGCGGCTCGAAACGATGCCGGGCGTGCAACTGGTCACGCCGCGCAGCACTCGCCAATCGGCAGGTTTCACCTTCTTTCGGGTAGCCGACCAGGATGCCGACGAGGTCGCCGCCTACCTCAACAGCCAGCGCATCGTCGTCGATGCGGTGTCGCGCGACGTGGGCCCGGTGGTACGCACTGCACCGGGCCTGCTCAACACCGAAGCCGAAATCGACCGGCTGATCGCTGTGCTCACTCCACGCTTGCGCCGCTGAACCCCTCATGCAGACCATCGATCACGGACTTTTCACCATGCCCAACCTGCCTTGCGTTTCATTCAAGCCATTGTCCAGCACCCTGTACAGGCTCGGCACTGCCGCGCTGCTCGGCCTGCTGGCCAGCCCTGCCGTACACGCGGGCGAAGCGATCAAACCCGGTAGCGTTTTCAAGGACTGCCCACATTGCCCGGAAATGGTAGTGCTGCCCGCCGGCAGTTACCTGATGGGTACCCCGGAGGATGAAGTGGGTCGCGAATACGATGAGGGCCCGCAGCATACCGTGACCTTCGCCAAACCGTTCGCGGTGGGCCGCTTCCCGGTCACCGCAGGCGAGCTGGATGCGTACATCCGGGAAACCGGGGTCAAGATCGCCGATGGCGACACCCGTCCTGGCCGCTTCTGCAAGGCCAGCAAACCCACCTACAAGCAGGGCCCTCGCCAGCCGGCGGTGTGCATCAGCTGGTTCGACGCCGATGCGTATGCTCAATGGCTGACGAAAAAAACCGGGCACACTTACCGCCTGATCAGCGAGGCGCAGCGCGAATACGCCGCCCGGGCCGGCTCCACTGGCTCTTTCCCGTTCCCCTTCGACAACAACGACGAGAAGGCCTACAGCATCAGCCAGCACGCCAATACCTATGGCCCTGCCGATGGCTACTCCTACACCGCGCCCGTGGGCAGCTACCCGGCCAACGCCTTTGGCGTGTACGACATGCACGGCAATGTCTACGAGTGGACGGCCGACTGCCTGAACCCAGACTACGAAGGTGCGCCTGCCGATGGCAGCGCCTGGAAAACCGGCAACTGCGAGAAACGCGTCATGCGCGGCAACGACTGGGGCGAGGCCCCGGTGTTCTCGCGCTCGGGCAACCGCAACAACCGCTCGCCCGAGGTTCGCGGCGATTTCCTTGGTTTCCGAGTCGTCCGCGAACTCTGACAGCCCCACGCGATTGAGGAGAAACACATGACCCATCAACCTCGTGGCGCCGTCAGGGAACTGTTCGGCCTGCTCAAGCCGTTCTGGCCTCTGGTCACGGTTTGCATCGTCCTGGGCATGATCGGTGGCCTGAGCGTCACCGCTTTGCTGGCCACCATCAACAGCAGCTTGCACAGCGACGCCGGCCTGACACAGGGCGTGGTACTGGGCTTCGCTGGCCTGTGCCTGCTGGCCCTGCTCAGCTCGATTCTGTCCGACATGGGCACCAACTACGTAGGCCAACACGTCATCGCCACCTTGCGTCGTCAGCTGGGTGAGAAGGTGCTGGCCGCGCCCATCGACCAGATCGAGCGCTACCGCAGCCATCGGCTGATCCCGGTACTGACCCATGACGTGGACACCATCAGCGACTTCGCCTACGTCTTCGCCCCGCTGGCCATCTCGCTCACCGTGACGCTGGGGTGCCTGGGCTACCTGGCGCACCTGTCCTGGCAGATGTTCCTGGTGATCCTGGTGGCCATCGGTGTGGGCACCGTGCTGCAGTTCATCGCCCAGGCCAAAGGCATGCGGGGCTTCGAAGCCGCGCGGGAAGCCGAGGACGACTTGCAAAAACACTACAGTGCCATCGCCGAAGGGGCCAAGGAACTGCGCATTCACCGGCCGCGCCGCCAACGGATGTTCAGCCACGGCATCCGCGACACGGCCAATCGGATCTGCGCCACCCAGGTCCGCTCGATCAACACCTTCGTGATCGCCAAGACCCTGGGCTCGATGTTGTTCTTCGTGGTGATTGCGGTGGCGCTGGCCCTGCAATCGTACTGGCCCTCGGCGGACAAGAGCGTTACCAGCGGTTTCGTGCTGGTGCTGCTGTACATGAAAGGCCCGCTGGAGCACCTGATCAGCACCCTGCCGATCATCGGCAAGGCCCGGATCGCCTTTCGTCGTATTGCTGCGCTGTCGACGCAGTTCTCCTCGCCCGAACCACACCTGCTGCTGGACGACGCACGCAAACCAGCCATGGCCATGAACTTGCTAGAACTCAAGGACGTTCGCTACACCTTCCCTGCCGTGGAGGGCGCCGAGCCCTTCCAGTTCGGGCCGGTGAGCCTGCAGGTCCAGCAAGGCGACATCGTGTTCATCGTCGGTGAAAACGGCTGCGGCAAGACCACCCTGATCAAGCTGCTGCTGGGCCTGTATGCCCCGCAAGCCGGGAGCATCGTGCTCAACGGCCTGCCCGTGACGGCCCAGACCCGCGATGACTACCGCCAGCTGTTCACCACCATCTTCGCTGACTACTACCTGTTCGACGACGTGATCCAAGGCGATCAACCGCTACCCGATGACGCCGGGCGCTACCTCAGGCGCCTGGAGATCGACCACAAGGTGAGCATCCGCGACGGGGTGTTCAGCACCACCGACCTGTCCACCGGCCAGCGCAAGCGCCTGGCGCTGGTCAGCGCCTGGCTGGAGGAGCGTCCCGTACTGGTGTTCGATGAATGGGCCGCCGACCAGGATCCGACCTTCAGGCGGATCTTCTACACCGAGCTGCTGCCGGACCTGAAGCGGCTGGGCAAGACCATCATCGTGATCTCCCACGACGATCGCTACTTCGATATGGCCGACCACTTGGTGCGCCTGCACCGCGGCAAGATCGCGCCAGCACTTCACCCCGCCTGAAGCGTTGTAACCGGACTGAAATTTTTTCTTTCCGGTTTTCCTACGCTGGTGCGTCTCACTGAGCAACTAATACAAATCATTATCATTTAAATCTCCACCAGAGAGGATGTAATGCCAGCCCTTAGCACGCTCAACCCGATCACCCAAGCCTTCAGGCTTCACCGTGTCTTCCAGACGACGCTGCTCGGCTCGAGCCTGAGCATGGCGCTGTGCCTGCCGCTGTCGGCCCAGGTGATGGCCCAGGAAGTGGACGTGGACATTGCCGCCATGCCGCTCTCCGCTTCGCTGCAGGCGTTCGGTCGCCAGGCCGACCAGCAGGTGCTGTTCAGCCCGGATGATGTGCAAGGGCTCAACGGTCGAGCCGTCAAGGGCCACCTCACCGCGCAGCAGGCCCTGGCAACCTTGCTGGCAGGCACGGGGCTTGCGTACGACATCCAGGGCAACAGCGTGACCATTCACCGTCGTGGCAACGACACCAGCTCGCTGCAGCTGGACGCCACCACCGTGCAAAGCAACCTGGACGGTTCGAGCGAAGCCAGCCGTTCGTACACCGTCAACAGCAGCAGTGCGTCCACCAAGCTGCCCATGTCCCTGCGCGAAACCCCCCAGTCGGTCAGCGTCATGACCCGTCAACGCCTGCAAGACCAACAGCTGACCACCCTGAGTGACGTGCTCAAGCAGGCGCCGGGCCTGTCGGTGCAGAACATCGACAGTGAGCGGGTGAACATCTATTCGCGCGGCTATTCGATCGACAGCTACCAGTTCGACGGTATCCCCACGACCCTGATCGTGCAGACCAGTGCCAGCCCACAAAGCCTGATCGACACCTCGATTTATGATCGCGTCGAAATCGTGCGCGGCGCTACCGGCCTGATGACAGGCGCCGGTGACCCCTCGGGCAGCATCAACCTGGTCCGCAAGCGCCCGACCTCCACCTTCCAGGGCTCGATCACCGCCGGGGCGGGTTCCTGGGACACCTACCGCACCGAGGTGGACGTGTCCGGCCCCCTGACCGACGATGCCCGCCTGCGCGGTCGCACGGTCGTGGCGTACAAGCAGGGCAACAGCTACATCGACCACTACCAACAGGAAAAACAGACCTACTACGGCATCCTCGAAGCCGACCTCACCGACAGCACCCTGTTGAGCGTGGGCGTGGACTACCAGAAGAACAACCCGCGTGGCGTATCGTTCGCCAGCTTCCCGCTGTTCTACAGCAATGGCGAACAGACCGACTTTTCCCGTTCGATCAACGCAGGTTCGCGCTGGAGCTACCGTAAGCAGAACACTCTTACCACCTTCGCCAACCTTGAGCAGAGCCTGGTCAACGACTGGAAGCTCAAGGTGGCGGTCAACAACATGTACAGTTCGCGCGACTATTCCCTGGCCTCGCTCAGCGGCGACTTCCCCGACAAGCAAACCGGCGAAGGGGCCTACCTGTACGGCGGCGACGGCTCAGGCTCGCAGCGCCAACTGGGCATCGACGCCTTGGTCCAGGGCCCCTTCCAGCTGTTGGGCCGCGAGCATGAGCTGGTGATCGGCTTGAGCGGTTCGGAATTTCACGACTACAGCGACCCGGCCGACGACGACCTGGAAGGCCGTCCGGCCAACATCTACACCTGGGACAACGACACCGAGCGCCCCCTTTCCGTGGGCAAGCTGATGAACGACGACACCACCGTGCGCCAGAACGCCGCGTACATGGTGGCGCGTTTCAAACCCACCGATGACCTGTCGCTGATCCTGGGCGCACGGGTGGGCGACTACAGCTACAAGAAAAAAACCGTGGCCAACCCGTCCTATCCGGGCCTGAACAGCCGCGCCTCCACCCGCGAGAGCGGTTTCGTCACCCCTTATGCAGGGGTGGTGTACGACCTTACCGACATCCACTCGCTTTACGCGAGCTACACCAAGATCTACAAGCCGCAGTCGATCCGCGATCAGGCAGGCAAGACCCTGGAATCGCGCGAAGGTGACAACTACGAAATTGGCCTGAAAAGCGAATTTCTGGATGGGCGGGTCAACACCGCCGTCGCCCTTTACGAAATCAAGCAGGACAACCTGGGCGTGGCCACCGGCGAAACCGTCGAAGGGACCATTCGTGAGTCGGCGTACCGCGCGGTGTCCGGCGCCAAGACCCGCGGCATCGACATGGAAATCTACGGCGAAGTCATGCCCGACTGGAACGTCAGCGCCAGCTACAGCCACAGCCTGACCAAGGACTCGGACCGCGAGCGCATCATGACCGAAGCGCCTGCCAACCTGGTCAAGCTCTGGACCACATACCGCCTGCCCGGCGATCTCAACCAGCTGACCGTGGGCGGCGGCATGAACTGGCAGAGCGGCCTGAGCCTGACCACCAGCCAGGGCAAGGCGACCCAGCAGCAATACGCTGTGTTCGACCTGATGGCACGCTACGACATCACCAAGGAACTGAGCGCCACCGTCAACGTGAACAACGTGTTCGACAAGAAGTACTTCAGCGCATTGGACCCCACGTTCTTCACCGGTTACTACGGTGAGCCCCGCAACGTGATGTTCACCACCCGGTACAGCTTCTAAAGCCCCTGTCTGTGACGACAAGCCGGCTCGGCGACTGAGCCGGCTTGCCTGCGAAGTGCAGGGAGGCAGCGCGACTCGAACGCTATCAAGCATCCAGTCACCTCCCCACGTATAAGATCGGTGATGCCGACAAACTGCATCCACTGGCCATCGAGCGTGGGTTCAAGGTCTGGTGGCTACTGATCTACTTCATCGCCTCATTGCTCGCAGCTTCACCCTTGATTTCGACCGGCCCTAGGGCTTTCCTGCTCGGTTTATGTGGTTGGCTGCAGTCACCACTCCCTGTGGCGGCTTGTATGCCTACCTGGCATTGCGGGATTTCATCAAGATCACCCGCGCGCAAGCCTTAGTTAAGAATCAGAAAAAGCACACACCTACTCTCCAAGTTGGTCGCACTACATAGGCCTGGATGTGTGTGTGCTCTGTTACGGTAACGGCACGCGAGGACTATTACGCTCGTCCCCCAACCGCGCTCAACCACGCCCCCACATCCCGATAAATCCCCCCGACCTGCCCCACCAACCCCGACATCCGCAAAAAGTCATGGCTAAGCCCCTGCGCCCGCACAAAGGTCACCGGCGTCCCGCTTGCCTGCAACCTGTCGCGATACGCTAGGCCTTCATCGTGCAATGGGTCGTACTCCGCTACCCACAGGTAGGCCGGCGCCAGCGGCGTGTCCACTTGGGCCAGCAGCGGTGAAGCGCGCCAGTCCAGGCGTTGTTCGGGCAGCGGTGCGTAATGCTGGTAGAACCACGCCAGCGTCTCGGTCTCCAGCAAATAGCCTTCGGCATGCTGGCGGTGGGAGTCGCGCAGGCACGACAGGTCGGTGACCGGGTAGAACAGTAACTGCGCCAACGGCTTGATCGCCAGCGTTTCAGGGGCCTTGACCGCAGTGATGGCCAGGACGGTCGCAAGGCTTGCGCCGACGCTGTCGCCGGCAAACACCACCCGGCGGTTGTCCAGCCCAAGGGCCAGGGCGTGCTCGGCCAGCCAGTTGGCGGCATCGAGCGCGTCGTTCACAGGGACCGGAAAACGGTGCTCCGGCGCCAGTCGGTAATCCGGGGCGAGCACTGCGAAGTCGCCCATGCTCGCCAGGCGCCGGCACACCGAGTCGTGCGAGTCGAGGCTGCCGACCACATAGCCGCCGCCGTGCAGGTAGAGGATCACCGGTTGCGGTGCAGCTGCAGGCTGCCCGTTGCGGTAGAGCCGAGCGGGCAGCTGGGCGCCGTCGCGGGTCGGGATGCTCAGTTCGCTGACACTCAGGTCACCGGGCGGGCTGGGGTCGAGCACTTGCGAGCTGGCGGCGAATTCGGCGCGGGCCTGGGCCACGTCCATCGCGTGCATGGGCTGGCTCTTGCCGGTCAGCCTGCCGAATTCGACCAGTTCCAGAAACGCTGCCAGGTCAGGGTGCAATGCCATGTTCGATCCTTACTTGAAAATCAGTGACAGGGCGCGTCACGCGCGCCCTTGGGTTTCGGTGGTCGTGTCCAGGCACTCGCACACCTCGCGCAGCAGCTGGGGCTGCTTGAGGATCTCGAAGTGCGACGCGTGGATGAGCGTTGCATCGTCCTGGTTGAACCGCCGTTGATAAGCTTGAGCCGGTGCGCGGTACCCGTCCTCTGCCCACCAGAAGCTGGCCGGGCACTCGATGGCGGGCAGCGGCGCAAGGCGTCGCGACAGCGCCTTCAGGCGCAGCGCCACCGTAAAGGCATGCACCAGTTCCTCGGCAGCGAAGCGCGGTGAATCACCGCTGCCCAGCACGTGGGCCTGCACTTGCGCTACCAGCGCTTCAAGGGCCGGGTGGGAGCCGTCGTCAGACAGGTCGAACGCCGGCAGGCTTTCGGGCGGCTGGTCGAGGATGATGGACAAGAAGTTGCGCAGCTCTTCAGTCAGGTCGTCTTCCGGCCCGTGGTCACCGGGCACGAAGCTGTCCACCAGCCCAACGAAGTGCACGCACTGGCCCTGCCCTTCCAGCACACGGGCCACCAGCAGCGCCAACGGCCCGCCCAGCGACCAGCCCAGCAAGTGGTACGGCCCTTGTGGTTGCTGTTCGCGGATGAACCCTGCGTAGTCCTGGGCCATGGCTTCCAGCGAGCTGTCCTGCCAGTGCTTGTCCAGCAGCATCCTGCACTGCACGCCGATGACCTGGCGCACCCCGTCCAGCCGTCGCGCCAGAGGCTCATAGTCGAACACGGTGCCGAACCCTGCGTGAAGACAGAACAGGGGCTCGCACTGCGCGACCGGGCCATTGAGCGGCAGCAGCGGTGAAAGCACTGCCACGGCGTCGTCCACGTAACCGGACAACTCGGCGATGGTGGGTTTGCTCATCATGTCACGCAGCTTCAGCTCAACGCCCAACGCCGGTTGATTGCGCACCTTGGACAGCACCTTCAGGGTGCGCAAGGAATCGCCGCCCAGCTCGAAGAAGTTGTCCGTCACCCCAACCTGCTCCAGCTCCAGCACCTCTTGCCAGATCGCGGCAAGGCCGGCTTCGAGGGCGTTGCGCGGCGCCACGTACTCGCGACCCTTGAAGGACGGGTCTGGCAGCGCCTTGCGGTCAACCTTGCCGTTGGGGCTCAGCGGCAGGTGCTCCAGCACCAGGATCTGGCTGGGCACCATGTAGTCAGGCAAGCCCTGTTGCAATGCCATGCGCAGCGCCTCGCCTTGTAGTGCCGGGCTGCTGGTGGCCACATAACCGATCAGTTGCTTGCCGCCTTCGGTGTCACGGGCCACGACGACCGCATCGCGCACCTGGGGTTGGCTGCGCAAGCGGGCCTCGATTTCGCCCAGCTCGATACGAAAGCCCCGGATCTTGACCTGATGATCCAGGCGGCCAAGGAAGTCGATCACCCCGTCTGCCCGGCGGCGCACCAGGTCGCCGGTGCGGTACAGGCGCGCACCCTTGCCACTGGGGTCGGCCACGAATCGCTCGGCCGTCAGGCCTGGTCGAGCATGGTAGCCCCGCGCAAGCCCTTGCCCGCCGATGTACAACTCACCTGGCACGCCGTCCGGCAATGGGTTCAGGCAGGCATCGAGAATGTGCAGGGTACGCTCACCCACCCGTGTGCCAATCGGCGCATAGGCCGCCTCGCAGCGCTGGTCGGTATCGACCACCCACAGCAACGGTGTGACCACCGTCTCGGTGGGGCCGTAGCCATTGGTCAGCAGCCTTGGACGCAGGGTGCGCTTGACCAATTCGAAGTTGGCATCGGCCACGGCGTCGCCGCCAAAGCAGTAGATCTGCACCGGTGGCGGGTTATCGAAGGCCTGGCCGTATTCGGCCAACTGTTGCAGGTACGCAGGCGGGAAACAGGCGATGGTGATGGCCTGCTCATGCAGCACCTGCCAGGTTTCCTCGGGCGTCCACAGACGGTTGTCGCGCACCACCAGCTGACCACCGGCCGCCAGGGTGGACAGCCACCGCTCCTGGGCGCCATCGAAGGCGAACGACATGAACAGCAACTCGCGGGTCGCCTCACTCATCCCATAGCGCTCGATGATAGCCTGGCAGTGCATGGCCAGCGGCCCGCGGGCGACCGCAACGCCTTTGGGCTTGCCCAACGAACCGGAGGTGTAGATCAGGTACGCCAGGTTGTCTTCGTCGATCACCACCGCCGGCAGGGCGACCTGCGCCTGCACCGGCGCGAGCGATTCGAGCAGCAGCGTGTCGACCCCTTCGGCGCTTGGCAAACGTTCGCTGACGCTAGCCTGGCTGATGAGCAGCCGCATGGCTGAGTCCTCGATGATCCACTGCACCCGCTCGCGCGGGTAATCGATGTCGACAGGCACATACGCAGCGCCGGTCTTGAGCACCGCATAGAAGGCCACGATCATGTCTACCGAGCGCTCCAGCGCCACCCCGACACGTACCTCCGGGGCAGCACCGGCGTCGATCAGGGCCACGGCCAGGCGGTTGGCGCGCGCTTCAAGCTCGGCATACGTCAGGGACTGCCCGGCGCAGCTGACCGCTACCTGCTGACCACGGGCCTGTACATGCCCGGCGATGCGCTGCAGCAGCGGCGTGCGGGTCGGGTTGGCGACCAGCCGGTTGGCCTCGGCCTGCTGCCGCTCAGCGTCGGCATCGAGCATGGGCAGGCTGCCGATGGCGGCCAGTGGCTCGCCCAGCAGCGCTTGGAGCAAGCGCTCGAAGCTGCGCCTAATGCCCTGGCAGGCAGCGTGGCTGAAGCGGCTGCGCCAGTACAGGAACTCGATGCTCAAGGTGTCATCCAGGTGCACGGCAAGATCCATGGCATAGTTGGTCACGTCGCGGCCTTCGCTGGCGCCGAAGCGCAAGCCGTCTTCGCCGGCGTCTTGCAGGCGCTCGTCCAGGGGGTAGTTCTCGAACACCACGATGCTGTCGAATAACGCCTGTCCGCTTTGCCCGGACCAACGCTGTACATCGGCCAAAGACACGTGCTCGTAGTCGCGCACCTGCACGTTGTAGTCCTGCAGGGCCTGCAACCACTGCCCCACCCGCTGTTCGGGCAGAGGCGCCTGGATGATCGGCAGCGTGTTGATGAACAAGCCCAGCATGTCTTCAGCACCCGGCAGGTTTGCCGGACGACCGGCGACGGTTGCGCCGAAGCACACGCGCGCTTGCCCGGTGTAGCGTTGCAGCAGCAGCAGCCAGGCTGCCTGGATCAGCGTGTTGGGTGTGACCCGCAGGCGCTGGGCCTGATCACGCAGTTGCCGGGTTTGCGCGGCGTCCCAGTTCAAGTACAGCGCGTCGTAGCCGTCGGCCTCGGCGACGGGCGCTGGATGCAACCCGGTGGCCAGCAGGGTGGGCCCTTCGAGCCCGGCCAGCTTGTCTTTCCAGAAGTGTTCCATCTGCGCCTGGGGCTGGGCGGCCAGCCAGGCGATGTAGTCGCGGTAGCTGCCGTGTTTGCCGGGCAGTGCTTGTCCACCGTACACGGCGAACACCTCACCCAGCAGGCGTGAGTGGCTCCAGCCGTCCATGAGGATGTGGTGGCTGCTCCAGATCAGTTGCTGGCGCCCCTCATCCAGGCGCACCAGGGTCAGGCCCATCAAGGGCGGCTGCAGCAGGTCGAAGCCGCGGGCGTAGTCCTGCTCGGCCAGGCCTTGCAGGTCGGCGGCGCTGACCGGGCGACCCCGCCAGTCGAGCTCGCGCACACGCAGTTCGGCACGCTTGGCCACCCATTGCAATGGCTCGTTGAGGTGGCTTTCGGTCCAGAACCCGGTGCGCAGAATTTCATGGCGATCGACCATGTGCTGCCAGGCCGCGAGGAAGCGGGCGTTATCCAACCCTTGTACCTGCACGCTGGTTTGGCTGACGTACAGCCCCTGCTGGGCGGCTTCGAGGGTGTGGAACAGGATGCCCTGCTGCATCGGCGACAGCGGGTACAGGTCTTCGACAGCCTCGGCCGGTACCGGCAAACGGTCCAGCTGTGCTTGGCTCAGCCCCGCGAGCGGGAAGTCGGACGGGGTCAGGCAGAGGTGTTCCAACGCCAGGCAGTGCTCAACGACCGTACGCAGCTCGCTCACGTAGGCATGCGCCAGGTGCTCGATGATGCCCGCGGCGAACCGCTGGCGGCTGAAGGTGAAGTCTAGCTTCAGGGCGCCTTCGAACACCTGCCCGTTGATGGTCAGGGCATTGCCCAGCGGCGCCTGATCACTGACCTGGCGCCCGCCGCTTTCCGCGGCCGGGGCGAACAGCGCATCGTCCTCACCGGCGGCGCTGGCGCTGAACTGGCCCAGGTAGTTGAAGGTGATGCGTGGCTGCGACAGACCGGTCAATGCCTGGCGGGTAGCCGCATCGCCCAGATAACGCAGCACACCAAAGCCAATGCCTTTGTCCGGGATGGCGCGCAGGTGTTCCTTGACCTGCTTGATGGTGTCCCCCACTGGCCCCGCCACCGGCAGTCTCACCGGGAACAGGCTGGTGAACCAGCCTACGGTACGGGTGAGGTCGACGTCGTCGAACAGCGCCTCGCGGCCGTGGCCTTCCAGCTCGATCAATGCCGCGTGCTCGCCCGTCCAGTGGCAGATCACCCGCGCCAGGGCGGTCAGCAGCAGGTCGTTGACCTGGGTGCGGTAAGCGGCCGGGGCCTGCTGAAGCAGTTGCCGAGTCAACGCTGCATCCAGTTCAACCTGCACGGTCTGGGCGTCGCCCACCTGCTGGCTGCCTTGGGCATCTTCGCCAGGCAGCGTCTGGGCAAAGCCCTGCAGTTGGGCCTGCCAATAGCCCAGTTGCTGGCGCAGGGTTTCGCTTTGGGCGTGGGCTTGCAGGCGTTCGGCCCAGGCCTTGTAGGCGCTGGTCTTGGCCGGCAGGCTGAGCGGCTGCCCGGTCAGGCACTGCTGGTAAGCCTGCTGCAGGTCCTCGAACAGAATGCGCCACGACACGCCATCGACCACCAGGTGATGGATCACCAGCAGCAAGCGCTGGCTGCCGTCGGCCAAGGTGGCCAGCACCGCGCGCAGCAGCGGGCCCTCGGCCAGGTCCAGGCTGCGCTGGGCATCGTCGCACAGGGCAGTGAGTGCCTGGACATCGGTCACCTCGCGTTGCCACAGCAGCGGCTGGGCGTTGTCGCCGTGGCAGGCCTGCCAACCCTGATCGCCTTCACTGAAGCGCAGGCGCAGGGCATCGTGATGGTGCACCAACGCCTGCAACGCTTGCTCGAGCGCAGCCCCGTGAAGCGGCGCGCTCGGCACCAGCAGCACCGACTGGTTCCAGTGGTGACGCTGGGCGATGGCTTCGCTGAAGAAGCTGTGCTGCACCGGCAACAACGGCGTGGTGCCGGTGACCGCACCCTGATCGATCTGCAAGGCTGTGCCTGCCGTGCCAACGACCTGGGCCAAGGCCCGGAGGGTCTGGTGCTGGAACAACGCTTTCGGGGTCAGGTGCAGCCCCAGCTGCCGCGCTCGGCTGACCACCTGGATAGAGATGATCGAGTCACCGCCCAGCTCGAAGAAGTTGTCGTCCACCCCGACCCGCTCAAGCTTCAGCACATCTTGCCAGACTGTGGCCAACTGCTGTTCGAGCGCTGTCTGCGGGGCGACGAAAGCATGGCTGCTGGCAGCCTCGGGCTGGGGCAGCGCCTTGCGGTCGATCTTGCCGCTCGGGCTCAATGGCAGGCCGTCGAGCACCATCAGGTGAGCCGGCACCATATAGTCCGGCAGGCTCGCCTTGAGCGCTTCGCGCAGCGTGGCCACGTCCACCTGCGTGACCACATAGCCCACCAGTTGCGGCCCACTGGGGCCAGGCTGCGCCATGACCAGCGCCTCGCTGACACCGGCCTGGGCCAGCAGGCAAGTCTCGATCTCGCCCAGCTCGATGCGGAAGCCACGGATCTTCACCTGATGGTCCACCCGGCCAACGTAGTCGATCACGCCATCGGCGCGGTAGCGCGCCAGGTCGCCCGTGCGGTACAAGCGCCCGCCGTTGCCGGCGAACGGGTCGGGCAGGAAGCGCTCGGCGGTCAGCGCGCTGCGGCCGAAGTAGCCACGGGCCAGCAACTCGCCCCCGATCACCAGCTCACCCACGACACCGGTCGGTACCGGTTGCCCGGCATCGTCCAGCAGGTAGATCTCCCGACCAGGCAAGGCCGTGCCGATCGGCAAGGTGTGAGGTACGGGTTGTTCGCCCAGCACGTACGGGGTGCAGTCGAGCGTGGTGGAGGTGACCGTGGTTTCCGTCGGGCCGTAGGTGTTGAGCAGGCGCACATGGCCCAGGCCGGCCTTGAGCCAGGCGGCCATGCCTTCAGGGGGCATGGCTTCGCCGCCCGCATGAATCTGGCGGAGCTGCCCGTAGTCGCGTGGCCCTACGCTGGCAAACTGGGTTGCCAGCAGGTTCCAGTACGCGGTCGGCAGGTCGGCCACGCTGATGCCGTGGGCCAGCACCCGCTGGTAGAACGTCTCGCTGTCCCAGATTTCATTGCCGCGCAGCATCACGGTGGCACCGCAGACCAGCGGGGCGTACAGCTGCTCGACGAAGGCATCGAAGTTGAACGTGGCAAATTGCAGCACGCAATCGGACGCGTGGATATCGGAATACCACTGGGCCACGAAGGCGTGGCGGGTCAAGGCACCATGGCTGATGGCCACGCCCTTCGGCCGGCCCGTCGAGCCGGAGGTGAAGATCACGTAGGCCAGGTTGTCGGCGTGCACGCGGTTGAGCGGGTCGCTGCCGGAGCCGTTGCCGTCGTCAGGCGTATCTAGCAGCAGGCACTGCACCTGCGCGTCCAGTGCCAGCGTTTCGCGCAAGTGCGACTGGGTCAACAGCAACGCGACGCGGCTGTCCTCGACCATCTGCTGCAGGCGCTCTTGGGGGAATTTCGGGTCGAGCGGTACATAGCCGCCGCCTGCCTTGAGCACGGCCAGCAGGGCAACGACCATCGGCGCATCGCGCTCGACGGCGATGCCGACCAGCACGTCGGGGCCCACGCCTTGGGCGATCAAGCGGTGCGCCAGGCGGTTGGCCGCTGCGTTGAGCTGGGCGTAGGTCAGCTCGGTGGTTTCAGTGATCAGCGCAGTGTGGTTCGGAACGCGCCGGGCCTGCTGCTCGAACAGCACATGGGCAGGCGCCAGGCTTGGGTATTCACCGGCGGCCATGCCCCAGTCCTGCACCGGGGCGCGAAGACGCCCCTCTTCGAACAGCTTCAGCTCGCCCAGGCAACGCTGGGGCGAGCCGTCGGCCATCTGCGCCAGGAGATGGGCCAGTTGGCTTGCAACCTGGGCAATGCACTCGGCACTGAACTGCGCAGCGTCATAGCTGTAATGCAACAACAGGTCGGCCCCGGTGCTGACGCTCAGCGTCAGCGGGTAGTTGTTCTGCTCATGGCTGTGCACGTCGCCAAAGTGCAGGTCACTGACGCCGCCCTGCTGCAGCGCCTCGGACACGGGGTAGTTTTCGAAGACCAGCAAGGTATCGAACAATCCATCGCCGCCCTGCCCGGCCCAGCGCTGCACATCACTCAGCGCGCTGTGTTCGTGGTCCCGGAGTGCCAGGTTGATGCCCTGTACGGTCTGTAACCAACCCGCCAGCGCTTGTTGCGGTTCAGGCCGCGCGACCACGGGCAAGGTATTGATGAACAAGCCGATCTGCTGCTCGATGCCCTGCAATTGCGTAGGCCGGCCCGCCACCGTAGCCCCGAATGTCACGCTGTCGTGACCGGTGTAGCGCTGCAACAGCAACAGCCAGGCGGCCTGCACGAGCGTGTTGAGGGTGACTTTCTGCTGACGGGCAAAGCCGTGCAACTGTTCGGTCATCGCAGCGTCCAGGCGCCATTTGAATTCGCCTTGCCCACTCTGGCCGGTGGCGGCGCACTTGAGCGCACGGCTGAGCCAGGTCGGCTCGTCAAGGGTGGCGAACTGCGTGCGCCAGAAGGCCTCGCTGACCCGTTTGTCCTGGCGTTGCAGCCAGCCGATATAGTCGCTGTAGCGCCCATTGAGGCTGTGTACCGCCTGGCCTGCGTAGTGCTGCAACACCTCGCCGAGCAACTGCGAATTACTCCAGCCGTCGAGCAGGATGTGATGGCTGGTATAGATCAGTTGATAACGATCATCCCCCGTGCGGGCCAGCGTCAGGCGCAGCAGTGGCGCCTGGGCCAGGTCGAAGCCTTGCTCGCGTTCGGCATCGGCCAGGCGCGTCAGTGCAGCGTCAAGGTCTTCATGGCCACGTAGGTCAATTTCACGGCATGGCAGCTGCACCTGCTTGCGCACCCACTGCAGCGGCTGGGCCAGCCCGCCTTGCCAGAGGAGCCCGCTGCGCAATATGTCGTGCCGCTGCACCACCGCCTGCCAAGCCTCCCGAAAACGCTCAGGCGCCAGCCCCTGGACGCTGACCGACAGCTGGTTGATGTAGTCGCCCCCTTGCTGCTCCAGCAAGCTGTGGAACAGCATGCCCTGCTGCATGGGCGAGAGCGGGTACAGGTCCTGAACGTCCGCCCAGGGCAGGCCAAGGGCGTCCAGTTGTGACGGGTCGAGCATGGCCAGCGGGAAGTCCGAAGGCGTCACCCCGGCACTGTCCGGTAGCAGACAGTGGGCGACCAGCTGGTTCAGCTCGCGTGCGTAATCCTGCGCCAGGCGTTCGATGTCGGTGCGCTCGAACATCGCTTCGCTGAAGGTCCAGCCCAAGCGCAATTGGCCTGCGTACACCTGGCCGTTGATGCTCAGCCAGTTGCCCAGCGGCGCCTCGGCGCCCTGTTCGGCGCCGGCGTCCTCGCTGGCTGGCACGAACAGGGCGCCTTGATCGCTGGCAAAGCTGCCGTCGAACTGGCCCAGGTAGTTGAAGGTGATGCGCGGCTCGGCCAGGCCGTTCAAGGCTGCCTGCGACTGGGCGCTGCCCATGTAGCGCAAGGCGCCGTAGCCGATGCCCTTGTCGGGAATCGCGCGCAGTTGCTGCTTGACGGTCTTGATCGTGTCGGTCACGTCACCTGCACTGTCCAGGCGCACCGGGAAGGCGCTGGTGAACCAGCCCACCGTGCGGGTCAGGTCGACATCGTCGAACAGGTCTTCACGGCCGTGCCCTTCAAGCTGGATCAGCGCCGAAGCCTGCCCGGTCCAGCGGCAGATCACGCGGGTCAGCGCGGTCAGCAGCAGGTCGTTGACTTGGGTGCGGTAGGCCGCCGGGGCTTGTTGCAGCAGTTGCCGGGTCAGCGTGTCGTCCAGGCGCGTGTGTACCGTACAGGCATGGCGCTTTTCAAGGCTGGCTTGAGGACGCGCGCCTGGCAGGTCGTCGACGGCGCCTTCGACCTGCGCCTGCCAGTACGGCAGCTGTTCGGCCAGGGCCGGGGTTTGGGCCAGTGCCTGCAGGCGTTCTGCCCACTGCTTGTAGGCCGTGGTCTTGGCCGGCAGCGACAGCGCCTGGCCTGCCAGGCACTGCGAGTAGGCCTGCTGCAGATCGTCGAACAGAATGCGCCAGGACACACCGTCCACGACCAGGTGATGAACCACCAGCAACAGCCGCTGACTGCCATCGTCCAGCTCCGCCAGCACAGCCCGCAGCAGTGGCCCTTGGTGCAGGTCGAGGCTGCGCTGGGCCTGCTCGCACAACGCGGTCAGGGCCTGGCCGCGCGCGACCGTGGCATGCCACAGCAGCGGCGCCTGCTCCTCGGCGCCCTGTTGCTGGGCCGCAGCCCGGTGCCAGGCGAGCCCGGCTTGGGCATCGAAGTGCAGGCGCAAGGCATCATGGTGCAGCACCAGCGCCTGCAACGCCGCCTCCAGCACCCGTGGCTGCAACGCCTGCGTCGGCGCCAGCAGCACGGACTGGTTCCAGTGATGCGCATCGGCAATGCCTTGGGCGAAGAACCAGCGCTGGATGGCCAGCAGCGGCAGGCTGCCAGCGACCGGGCCCTGGTCGATGCGGGCGACCTCGCCAAAACGGGCCACACCGGCCAGGGCCTGCACGGTCTGGTGCAGGAACAGGTCTTTGGGGCTGAGCACGATGCCGGCCTGACGGGCCCGGCTGACCACCTGGATCGAGATGATCGAATCGCCGCCCAATTCGAAGAAATTGTCGGTCACCCCAACCTGAGGGACCTTCAGCACCGCCTGCCAAATCTGCACCAACGCCTGCTCGAGCGGGCTGCTGGCGGCCACGTGCTGGCCTTGCAGCTGGGTCAGGTCGACTGCTGGCAGGGCCTGGCGGTCGATCTTGCCGTTGGGGGTCAGGGGCATGCGTTCGAGCAACTGCACGTGCGTGGGCACCATGTAGTCAGGCAGGTCCACCTTCAAACGGCGCTTGATCGATTCGCGGCGCTCAGCCTGGGCCTGATGATCGGACGCCAGTTGCGGCGCGTCGTCGCTCACCACGTAGCCGACCAGTTGCTGGCCGCTCGGGCCGGCCTGGGCCACCACCACCGCTTCGCGCACACCCGGCACCGCCAGCAGGCGAGCTTCCACCTCGCCCAACTCGATACGAAAACCTCGCACCTTGACCTGGCGGTCGATGCGCCCGAGGTAATCGATGATGCCGCTGCTGCGCAGGCTTACCCGATCACCGCTGCGGTACAGCCGGGCACCGTTGCCGAACGGGTCCGGTACGAACCTTTCGGCGGTGAGCCCCGGGCGCTTGAGGTAGCCACGGGCCAAGCCCTGCCCGCCCAGGTACAACTCCCCCGGGATGGCCAGGGGCAACAGGTTCAGGTCGGCATCGAGCACATAAGCGCGCCGTTCACCGACGCGATCACCAATGGGCGCATAGGCTGCGCCGCAGCTGTCCTGTTCGCCGGCTTTCCAGATCAGGGGGGTGACCACGGTTTCGGTAGGGCCGTAGCCATTGATGATGTAGGTCGGGCGCAGTGCGCGCCGGGCCATGGCGTAGCTGGCCTCGGACACCGCATCGCCGCCGAAGCAGTACACCCGCATCGGCGGTGGGTTGCCGTCGCGCTCGGCGTGCTCGGCCAGTTGCTGAAGGTAGACCGGTGGAAACGCAGCGACCGTCACCCCATGCTCATGCATGGCGGCATAGGTTTGCTCCGGCGTCCACAGCTGCGGGTCGCGGATCAGCAGCGAAGCGCCGTGGGTCAGGGGCGTGAGCCAGCGCTCGTGGGCACCGTCGAAGGCGAACGACATGAAGTGCAGTTCGCAGTCGGCTGGCGTCATTTCGTAGCGCTCGCCAATCGCCCGGCAGTGCATGGCGATGGGGCCATGGGCTACCGCCACCCCTTTGGGCAGGCCGGTGGAACCCGAGGTGTAGATGACGTAGGCCAGGTTATCGGCCTGGGCGGCGTTCGCCGGCGCGTGGCAGGGTTGCGAGGCCAGGTCCATGTGGTCCAGGGCCAGGGTTGCCAACCCCTCAGGGACCGGCAGGCGCTGCATGAGCGCGCTGTCGCTGAGCAGCAGGGCCATGCCACTGTCCTGCATCAGGTAGGCCAGGCGTTCGCGGGGGTATTGCGGATCGAGCGGCGTATAGGCACCGCCGGCCTTGAGCACCGCCAACAGGCTCACGACCATCTCAAGGCCACGCTCCAGGGCGATACCGACCAGCACTTCCGGCCCGACCCCGGCTGTGACCAGGGCATGGGCCAGGCGGTTGGCCTGCTGGTCAAGCTGGGCAAAGCTCATGCGCTGCTCGCCAAACAACAAGGCGGTGGCCTGCGGGGTTTGCGCAGCCCACTGGGCAATGCGCTCGTGCACCAGCGGGCCGTCGGCGTGACGCAGGTCCGGGGCGTTGCGCACAGCGTGCAGGTGCTCATGCTCATCGACGGCCAGCATCGGCAGCGCAGCAATGCAGCGCGACGGGTCGGCGACGAGGCTGCGCAGCAGGGTCAGCCAATGGCGCCCCAGGCGCTCGATGGTGGCGGCATCGAACAGGTCGCACGCATAGGTCAGCGACGCCCACAGGCCGTCTTCGCCCTCGACGGTGTCCAGCGTCAGGTCGAACGAGGCGCTGTGGCTTTCCCAGAACAGCCCTTCGATATCGAGCCCAGGCACCTGCCGGGTGCGTTGGTCGCGGCCTTGGCGCTGGTGGTTGTACATCACCTGGAACAACGGGTTGTGGCTCAGGCTGCGGTCTGGCTGCAAAGCTTCGACCAGTTGTTCGAACGGCAGGTCCTGATGCGCCTGGGCACCGAGCACCGTCTGCTTGACCTGTTGCAGCAACGCCGGGAAGGCCAAGGCCCCCTGCACATCGGCGCGCAGCACCTGCGTGTTGACGAAGAAGCCCAGCAGGCGATCGGTCTCGACCCGGTTGCGGTTGGCGTTGGGCACCCCGACGCGAATATCGGTCTGGCCGGTGTAGCGGTGCAGCAGCACCTGGAACGACGCCAGCAACAGCATGAACAGCGTGACCTGTTGCTGCTGCGCCAGGCCTTGCAAGGCTTCGCTCAGGGCGCTGTCGATGGGCAGGTCGACACGCGCGCCGCGCAGGCTTGGCTGGGCCGCACGCGGACGGTCGGTGGGCAACTCCAGCACAGGTTGATGCGCGCCCAGTTGCTCACGCCAGTAGGCCAGTTGCTGCTCGCTGCCGCCGGCTTCCATCCAGCGACGCTGCCAGATGGCGTAGTCGGCGTATTGAATGGGCAGCGCGGGCAGCTCGACCGCCCGCCCGTGGACGAAGCCCAAGTACAGCTGCATCAGCTCATCGACCATGACCTGCATCGACCAGCCATCGGAGACGATGTGGTGCTGCACCATCACCAGCACATGTTCATCGTCAGCCACCGTCAGCAGCCCCAGCCGTACCAGCGGACCGTGTTCGAGGTCGAAGGGCCTGGCGATCTGCTGCTCGATCAACGCCTGTACCTGGGCGTCTTGGTGCTCGGGTGCCAGGGTGGCCGGCAGGTGCAACGGCTCGATCGCGATCGGCAGGGCGCCATGCACGCGCTGGCAGGGCCGCTCCTCCTCCACCACGAAGGTGGTGCGCAGGGTCTCGTGGCGTGCCACCAGGGCATCGAACGCCTGCTGCAAGGCCTGGGTGTCGAGGTGGCCGCGCAGGCGCAGGGCGGTAGGGATGTGAGAGGCGCTGCTGCCTGGCTCCAGCTGCCAGAGGAACCACTGGCGCTCCTGGGCGAAGGACAGCGGCAAGCTGTCCAACTGCTCGCGGATGACCGGAATCGGCAGGTTGCCGGGCGAGACCTTTTGTTCGGCCATCTTGGCCAGGTACTGACGGCGCTTGTCCACGGGCAAGGCGATGAAGCGTTGGGCAATGCGCAGGGCGCTGGCGTGATCCATTACACCGCCTCCATTTCGTCGAGCAAGCTTTCGAGCTGGTCAAGGGTGGAGGCATCCACCGCCCCGCCTTCGCGCTCCAGTTGGCGGGCCAGCTCGCCCAGGGTGGGGTATTGGAAAATCAATTGCGCAGTTGCCTTCATACCAAGCTCGAGTTGAATGCGTGAGACCAGGCTCACGACGAGAAGAGAGTGACCGCCCAGGTCGAAGAAATGGTCGTTCAAGCCGACCTTGTCGAGCTGGAGCAGGTCCTGCCAGATCGCTGCCAGTTGGCACTCGACCGGGCGTTGCGGGGCTTCGTAGCCCTGTTGTTGTGGCGCGGCCTGGGGCAGCGGCAAGGCCTTGCGGTCCAGCTTGCCATTGGGGCTGAGCGGCCACTGTTCCAGCAGCAGCCATTGGCCGGGCACCATGTAGCCGGGCAAGTTGGCCTTGAGGTGAGCCTTGAGGCGCTCGCGCAGCAGCGCCTGGCGCGTGGCCTCCAGGTCAGCGCCGGCGACCAGCACGTAGCCGACCAGTTGCGCACCGGCGGCGCCAGGCTGAGCCAGCACGACCGCTTCACGGACTTCGGCCACCTCCAGCAGGCGCGCCTCGATCTCACCCAGCTCGATGCGCTGGCCACGGATCTTCACCTGGTGGTCCAGGCGACCGAGGTATTCCAGCACGCCGTCGGCGCGGTAACGCACCAGGTCGCCCGTGCGGTACAAGCGCTCGCCATTACCCACAGGACTTGCCACGAAGCGCTCGGCGGTCAGCGCCGGGCGGCGGTGATACCCACGGGCCAGGCCCACCCCGCCCAGGTACAACTCACCGGCCACCCCCGGCACGACCGGCTGCAGGGCCGCGTCCAGTACATAAGTGTGCAGGTTGGCAATGGGGCGCCCGATGGGCACGCTGTCGCTGCCCTCCTCCACGCAAGTCCAGTGGGTGACGTCGATGGCGGCTTCGGTCGGGCCGTACAAGTTGTACAGGCCGGCCTTGGGCAGGCGTGCGAACACCTGGGCCTGGGCATCGAGCGCCAGTGCTTCGCCGCTGCAGAGAATGCGCCGCAGGCTGTGGCACCCGTCCAGGTCCGGCGATTGCAGGAACACCTGCAGCATCGACGGCACGAAGTGCAACGTGCTGATGCCATGCTGCTCGATCAGGGCCACCAGTTGCGCCGGGTCGCGGTGCGCGCCGGGTTCGGCCACCACCAGTTGGGCGCCGGTCATCAACGGCCAGAAGAACTCCCACACCGACACGTCGAAGCTGAACGGCGTCTTCTGCAGCACCCGGTCGGCGGCGGTCAGTTCATAGGCCTGTTGCATCCAGTACAGGCGGTTGGCCAGGGCGACGTGGCGGTTGCCGGCACCCTTGGGCTTGCCAGTGGAGCCGGAGGTGTAGATCACGTAGGCCAGGTGCTCCGGCGCCAGGTCGACCTGCGGGTTCGGTACGTCAACCGGGTCCGCCTGCGGGGCCAGCAGTTCGAGCGTCGCCAGCCCTTCGGGCACCGGCAGGCGCAAGCCTGGTGCATGCAGCAGCAAGGCCATGCGGCTGTCCTCGATCATGTAGGCCAGGCGTTCCTCGGGGTAGTCCGGGTCCAGCGGCAGGTAGGCGCCACCGGCCTTGAGGATGGCTAACAGGCCGATGACCAGCTCCAGCGACCGCTCGGCGGCGATGCCTACCAGCACGTCCGGGCCAACGCCGCGATCGATCAACTGCCAGGCCAGGCCATTGGCGGCGTTGTTGAGTTGGCGATAGGTGAGTTGACGCGCGCCGAACACCACGGCGGTCGCTTCGGGGCTGCGCTGGGCTTGCTGCTCGATCAGGCGGTGGACGCAGTGCTCATCGGGGTAACGCTGAGCGGTCTGGTTCCAGGTGCGCGCAGTGTCCAGCTGCAGTGCGTCCATCAGGGGCAGCTCGGCCACTCGTGCCCAAGGGCTGGCAAGCATGCCGCGCAGCAGGGTTTGCCAATGGCTGGCCATGCGCTCAAGCGTGCTGGTTTCGAACAGGTCGGTGGCAAAGGTCCAGGTCGCCCCCAGGCCGTCGGGTGTCTCGAAGGTGTCCAGGGCCAGGTCGAACTGGGCACTGTGGTGTTCGCCGCTCAGGGTCTGGACATCGAGCTGCGGCACCTTGAAGCCGTCACCCAGCTGCTGGTCGAGCAGGTTGCGGTGGGTGAACATCACCTGGAACAGCGGGTTGTGGCTCAGGCTGCGTGCCGGCTGCAGGGCTTCGACCAGCTGCTCGAACGGCAGGTCCTGATGCTGCTGGGCGCCCAGCGCGGCTTGGCGCACTTGTTCCAACAGCGCCTCTACGGTCAGCTGCCCATCGAAGCGCCCACGCAAGACCTGGGTATTGACGAAGAAGCCGATCAGACGCTCGGTCTCCAGGCGATGGCGGTTAGCGACGGGCACGCCGACACGGATGTCGTCCTGGCCGCTGTAGCGCTGCAACAGTGCTTGGAACGAGGCCAGCAGCAGCATGAACAGCGTGACGTTGTGCTGCTGCGCCAGCTGTTGCAGGCCCGTGGTCAGCTGCGTGTCCAAGGTCAGCCCCAGGCGGGCACCGCGGTAGCTCTGCACGGCAGGACGCGGGTGATCGGTGGGCAACTCCAGCACCACCGGCTCATCGCCCAGTTGCTCACGCCAGTACATCAGCTGACGCTCGCGTTCACCGGCTGCCAGCCAGTCGCGCTGCCAGTGGGCGTAGTCCAGGTACTGGACGGGCAGCGGCGCAAGGTTCGGCTGCGCGCCGCTTGTCAGGCTGGCATAGCTCTGCATCCATTCATCGACCATCACCTGCATCGACCAGCCATCGGAAACGATGTGGTGCTGAACCAAGGTCAGCACGTGGTCCTGTGCCCCCAGTTTAAGCACACCGATGCGCAGCAACGGCCCATTGACCAAGTCGAAAGGCTGGGCGGTCTGGGCCTGGATAAAGGCCTGGATCAGTGTGCCCTCCTCGTCTTCGCCCGCAACGGATTGCACCGGCACAGGCAAACGACAGTGGGCGTGGATGACCGGACGAACCTGGGCCTGCTCCTGGATGAAGGTGGTGCGCAGGCTTTCGTGGCGCTGCACCAGCAGGTTGAAGCTGTCTTCCAGCGCTTGCAGGTCCAGCTCGCCACGCAGGCGCAGGGCCATGGGGATGTGATAGGCGCTGCTGTGCGGCTCCAGCTGCCACAGGAACCACTGCCGCTCCTGGGCGAACGACAGCTGCAGCGGCTGGTTGCGGTCCACGGGGGCAATCGGTGCGGCGCGGTGGCCTTGCAGAGCGCTCACGGCCTGGGTAAAGGCGTGCAGGGTGCTGTGTTCGAACAGCAGCGCCAGCGGCACCTCCAGGTCCAGTTCCTGGGCAACGCGCGAAATCACCTGGGTGGCGAGCAGCGAGTGCCCGCCCAAGTCGAAGAAGTGATCGGCCATGCCTACCTGGTCCAGGTGCAACACCTGGCTCCAGATGGCTGCAACGGTGCACTCGAGCTCAGTGCTCGGTGCCTGGAAGGCCTGCCGGGCTTGTTCCAGATCAGGCGCAGGCAAGGCCTTGCGGTCCAGCTTGCCGTTGGGGCTCAAGGGCATCGCCGCCAGCCAGACCAGGTGCGAAGGCACCATGTAGGCCGGCAAGGCCTCGGCCAATCGGGCCTTGAGCTGGGCTTGCCAGGCTGCTAGATCAGCAGGCGGGTATGGGTCGGCCACGTAGCCGACCAGGTGCTGACCTTGGGCATCCTCTCGGGCCACGACCACGGTTTCACCCGCGCCGGCCACTTCCAGCAGGCGCGCCTCGATCTCACCCAGCTCGATGCGCTGGCCACGGATCTTCACCTGATGGTCCAGGCGACCGAGGTATTCCAGCACGCCGTCGGCGCGGTAACGCACCAGGTCGCCCGTGCGGTACAAGCGCTCGCCATTACCCACAGGACTTGCCACGAAGCGCTCGGCGGTCAGCGCCGGGC
>Ga0308162_1000150_pt1 | contig 88416 bp, 110 predicted proteins | sample PhySR2_FD_201370 | JGI IMG/M metagenome (GOLD analysis project Ga0308162, IMG submission 201370) | Phyllosphere microbial communities from UC Gill Tract Community Farm, Albany, California, United States - DLSLS.R2 | ecosystem: Host-associated > Plants > Phyllosphere > Unclassified | place: USA... | reverse complement strand
GACGGGGGAAGATATTCCCATTACAGCCCGCCGCGTGGTGACCTTCAGACCCGGACAGAAGTTAAAAAGCCGTGTCGAAAACGCAACGCCCAAAGCAGAGTAATATGAACTAACTAAAAAGGCCGCTTCTGCGGCCTTTTTTCTTTGTGCAATTGATTAAATCCGCCGTAAAATCAATATCATTACACATTGATAACACATGCCTATGCTTGATTTCGCCCGCCAACAGCACCGCTCCGATATCCGCCGTCTGTTTCTGCTGGTGCTGCTGCTGACTGCCGCTACGGTCGTCAGCCTGTGCGCAGGAGACCGCTGGCTGGCCCCGCAAAGCTGGTTTAGCCCAGACGGGCAACTCTTCGTCTGGCAAATCCGCCTGCCGCGAACGCTGGCGGTGATCCTCGTCGGCGGCGCGCTGGCGTTGTGCGGCACTATGATGCAGGCGCTGTTTGAAAACCCGTTAGCTGAGCCGGGGCTTTTGGGCGTCTCTAATGGCGCGGGCGTGGGGCTGATTGCAGCCGTCATGCTCGGTGGGGGCGAACTCTCTGGCTGGGGAATTAGCCTGAGCGCCATTTTCGGTGCCTTGCTGATCACCGTCATTCTGCTGCGCTTCGCGCGGCGGCACCTTTCGACCAGCCGATTACTGCTTGCCGGGGTCGCGCTGGGGATCATCTGTAGCGCGCTGATGACCTGGGCGGTCTACTTTTCCACCTCCTTTGATTTACGCCAGCTGATGTACTGGATGATGGGCGGTTTCGGCGGCGTTGACTGGCGTCAGGGCTGGTTGATGCTCCTGCTTATCCCGGTCATGCTGTGGGCGTGCGTCCAGTCGCAGCCGCTGAATATGCTGGCGCTGGGCGAAACCTCAGCCCGCCAGCTTGGGATGTCGCTTGGACTCTGGCGCAACGTGCTGGTGGTGGCTATTGGCTGGATGGTGGGCGTGAGCGTCGCGCTGGCCGGGGCAATTGGTTTTATCGGGCTGGTTATCCCGCACATGCTGCGTCTGTGCGGCATAACGGACCATCGAACGCTGCTTCCTGCCTCGGCCCTTGCCGGGGCGACCACGCTGCTGGTGGCCGATATCATCGCCCGGCTTGCCCTGACGGCAGCCGAACTGCCGATTGGTGTCGTCACCGCAACGCTGGGCGCGCCGGTCTTTATCTGGCTACTATTAAAAGCCAGTCGCTGAAGTTATTGTATTGATTGGATAATATTCCAATAAACCTAACGCCGGGGGCGCAGTGGGGGCATTCCACTAAATTTTCCTATTCAACATGTCTACTTGGTCATCGTTCATACGCACGATCCATTTTGAATAGACGGTATAAACCATACGCGCATTTTTATGCCCCATCTGGCTGGCAATGAACGAAGGGTTTGCACCAGCTGATAGCAACCAGCAGGCATATGTATGCCGGGTATGATAGGGGGAACGGTACCTTACGCCTGATTTTCTCATGGCCCCTGGCCATGTCAGGTTAATCGTGCTCTGAGAATAATGCGTACTCGTTTCCCCTTCATCATAATTGGGCACGAAGCAGAATCTTAACTTTTGCTTTTCAATCTTTCCGCGTTCGCGGTGATAAAAGTCGATCTCGGCAGGCTCCTTGTTACCAGTAAGCTCGAATTGCCTCGTTAACGCTTCCAGCGCCGGTTTTAACAGCTTTACTGTCCTTATCCCTGACTTTGTCTTTGGAGGTCCAAATTTCTTCGTGAGCGTCATTGTACGCTTTATATGGACCTCACCATTCACTAAGTCGACATCCTCCCAGGCCAAACCGGTCAGTTCACCATGGCGTAAGCCGGTATAGACGGCAAACGTCCAGAGATTCAAATGCTGACCTTGCCAGTGCTTCGATAACTCCTGAAATTCTTCTTTCAGCAATGGATCCGGATCGAGTTCAGATGTCTTCAGACTTTTTATGTTCTCAAAAGGTTTGTGCTGAATGTAGTTACTCTGATGAGCGAAGCTAAGCATTCTGCACAACTGCCCCATGAATGCGTTAACCGTTCTGACGGTGCGCTGCCCATCAGTTCTGGCCTTAAACTCACCCTCGAGTAATTTCTTTCGGTACAGCAACATGTCGTTTAGCTGTATTTCCTCGAGAGAAGTGTTCTCTCCGATAATCTTCGTTAAGAGCGTACTCACTGAACGGGTGATCATCATCGTTGCAGGACTGATCTCCACCTCTTTCACTGCATGATAAGCGTCGCACAGCTCACCGAAGGTTAAAACACTCTTTACTGGTTGGAAAAATTTCTTGAGTGCTTTGCTCTCTGGGAAACGCTCTTCATATTTGAAGGTGCCCAGCTGTATTTCAGCACAGATCAGCGCTCTTAAATTTCCCGCCTTTTTGATGTTGGCGTTAGTTATCGCCCATCCTTGCAACACTTCCCGGCACCGAACGTTTTTATATTTGAAGGATATCCTCAGTTTTCCGTTGTGGATTTCCACGCCTGTAGGGAAGCCTGCCATTATGCATCCTTAATGAAATGGTTAATTTTTGGGTAGTTGTACCAGGCAAGGCCTTTTTCGGACTCGGTTCTGCCATCGGCAGTTACATATTTGAAGTGGACGCCGTTAACCCATGACTTCAGGCGATAGCTTTTAATTTGTCCACTGGAAAGGCCGGTTCGTTCAATGAGTTTGGCCTCCACAATCCACTCTTCATTAAAAATTACCTGTGCCATAGGTGACTCCTGGCAACCAGCGCGAGTATACCCACGTCTGTTGCGTCGTGTTGATTATTCGAAATCAGGAAAAAAGAACCCGGCCGGAGCCGGGCAAAATGGGGGATAACGGAGCAGTACTTTCGCACCCAATAGCCAGCTCATAACTGGCTATCAGCTGCGTCATAGTTGCCTGCGGGCATTCTTCAGATAATCAGGGTCAGGCACGATCTCATCACATACTTCTGGCTCTTCGAGAGCATCGCGAAACGCAACCGCTACAATTTTCCCGCCCATAAATTCCATTCCTGCGTTAACCCACGGTTCTTTACCGTCCACATATTCAAAGACAAACGTCATCTTCCCCATAATCTCTCCTCATGCCGCGCGCTGGGCGCGCAGCTTCTTCAGGTGTTCTGCTGTTTCGATTTCTTCGGCGATCCGCTCGGCCTGTGCTTTGGTCAGCGGTTCGAGTTCGTGTTGAAAGCGGCCCATGCTGGCAATGCAGGTGCGGCCGTTGCGGATGTAGTGGATGACTTCGTGGGTAGCGCGAAGGATTTTGCAGGGCGCGCCGTGTGGATCGGCGTACCAGGTATTAGGCTGGATTATCCTGAACATTGGGGACCACCTTAAATTCGATAACCCATACCCATGGGTTAGCTTCCCAGTTGTCAGAACCGTAGATGCTCATCCAAAGGTCACGGAAGTTAATGCGATATTCCCAGCCGGGAAGAACTCCGCCTGAAGGAGGCGTGATGCCTTCAGACTTTGCATCGTCCTCACTCAGATCTCTAAGTCGCTCAACACGCACGCCGGTAATTTCCAGCAGAATGCGACAGGCTGCGCGAGGCATGTGAATCGAAGGTGTCCAGCGTATTTCATCAGCTGGCGGCACATTCTCGTAATGAGTTGGAACATGCTCAGGGTAATTCGCGCGATAAAGTTTCAGGTCCGGCGCGCCAGCTCCAGCCTCTGCCCATGTCTCCCGCACCCAGATACGATCGCCGACGGTACCAAAAGGGCAGCAGTGTTCTTGAAAGAAAAGATGGCAATCTGAAATAGGTGAGTTACCTGGAACGAGATCAGAAAGGTGCACCATGCTTTCTAGTTTTTTCGATGAAAACCAAAAATCTCCCGGTCGTGATTTCGATGGCTGCGGCTGCACCTTCATTATCCGCCGCGTCTGCGTCTTCCGGGCGTCGAGGATGGCGCGCACCATCTCCCCATTAAAAATCATACCGCGCTCTTTCACTGGATCCCCCTCTGTTTATTCTTCAGTTCGATCAAGCCCTGGCACTCCGCGCACGTCTGGCAGCCGGGAACGGCAGCGCGCCGCGGCTCGGGAATTGGTTCGTCGCATTCTTCACAACGCTCAGCTGATACGGAGTTGCGGTTGAGGCGATGAGCGGAAAGGGCAGCGTTACGCTGAAGCTCTTCAATCTCTGCTGCGGTATCGATGATGTCGGCCATAGTCACTCCTTACCGAGGGCTTTGTGGATGGCCGCGCGGGCTTTGTTGATTACGCCGTACCATTCCGGGTATGTAACGTTTCGGCCTTCTGCCATTGCTTTCTCGGTTAGCTGTAACGCTTCCAGCAATTCCGGTGCGGCGGCCATGAGCGCGCCGTTATCATCTTCGGAGCCATTAATCAGTAACTCGGCGAGAAGGCCGCCGTCGCCGCGAATTGTTCCGGTCTCTTTGCTGTATGACCAATTACCTTTAGTGCCTTTAAAATATTCCATAGTCACTCCGCGAACTGTCGGTTAATTCGGTTGAATGTGAACGCCAGCAATAAAAAAGGCCGCTTTAGCGACCTGGTGATTAGTGCCTTGATACTGGCGTTGTCTGTTTCTGACGTCATGCGGCCTCCCGTCGGGCGAGAAGTTTCGCCCCGAAAGCCATCAACTCTTCCCGGTCCACAGTTGCGAAGTGGCAGTGTGTACGCGGGTACGGTCGCCAGATGATAAGCATCGACCCTTTATTGTTGCCGCTTACCGGCTTACCGGTGACCGGGTTAATAAATGCCAGCCGCCCGGCGGTGATAAAGCGTACCTCGCTGGCTGTCTGGATAGCCTCTTTGAACCAGCCAACCGACGTATCAGCCGGAACAAGCATCACCGTACCGATCTGATTTCCGCTCTCGGCAGCTGCCTTTTTCACGAAAGGTGTAATGTCGCTGTATGGCGGGTTCAGCCAGACGTAGCCAGGTACATTCAGGTAATCAGCCCATGGCGTTTCCAGCGCGTTCTGCTCGGCGGTGATGAACTTCCGGCATAGCGCGTTATGCGGCGCTGCGGCGGCATCAAGCTGGAAGCAAAACTCAACATCAAGGGAAGCGAAAAGGGCTGGTGGAGTGCGCCAGAGGTCTCGTTGATCCGCTGGCGTGTTGCTGCCGGTATAATCGGTCATGAGGCGATTTCCTTTCGTGATAGGTTTCGCCATGAAGTGTCCTCATGGGTAAGCCTCCTGCCATGGATAAACGCATGCACGCTATGGGCTGGTATCTCCATTTTTTCAGCTATGACTGCTTGTGACAGGCCCTCTTCGTGAAGCGCAATGCACAGAGATACGTCGTGATCACTGTAAACTGCATGATGATGCCGCTCACCAATGCAGAGCAGGCTTAAGCCCAACAGGCTGGCTTTCCCCTTAACAGAATCGAGCGTGCGTCCGAGCTTTTCAGCAATTTGAGTGGCATTTATGGTGCCAGCACACGACCTCAATATCTGAAGTTCTACTGAGCTCCACCTGGTATAACTATCACGAAGATTGAGGGACAGTCTCGTACTCATCGTACGCACTGCTGCGTGAGTGCGATTAAGTTCTGACGCGATATCACGTAACGTCATAACACCGGCCATTCTCCGGAGAAAATCAATGTCGGAATCAGACCAGGGCTTACCATTTGGATAGTTATGCTGCGGCATTTTTTTCCTCCAGTGCACCGTTTCTTATTACGGACACCAACCTTTCAGCAGTTGACTTCTGAGCAGGAACGGAGGCAATGACCGTTGGGCGGTCTTTTTCGGCATTCACGCAGATACCACCCCATCGCGAAATCAGGAAGAAGTCTTCCATCTCAGTGGAACCTGCATTGCTCGCCAGTTCGTCAATCATCTGGACGATATCGACAATTGAGTGGTCAGCCATCAGCCGCTGAACGGCGTAGCCGAAGGCATTGATCATCACCGCGTGGAACTGAATGTAGTCACGCTTGTAGTCTGCCTGGCTGGTGCCGTGGCGAATCGCTTCGATCTGCGTCAGTGCCAACCAGGCCTCCCAGATGGATTCGATGTCGCCCATTTCCAGCGGCTTACTGCCCGCGTTGGCAAACTTGGCCGTCGCATCGCTAAGCGCCTTGAAGCTCACCCACAACTTACTTTTCGTCGGGACGACGTTGTGCTCGAAGTCTGTCACCTCTGCAAAGGTGTCATGCTGAGACAGGTACGTCACCATTCCCTGTGCAACTTCATTACGCCCGTCATAGGCCATGTTGATCGCAGCGGAAGGTTTCGAGACGTTGTTATTGATATCGGAGAAGAACTGCTGGCGTGCCTTCAGCGGGAGATTATGGGTCAGCATCAGCGGGATGCTGATTGTCTCTCCGTAAGTCCGGCAGAACTCAGCTAACCCGGCGGCGCGGTGCTGGCCGTCGAACAGCTTGACCACCGCATCCATAGGGAAGCGTGCCACGCCCACATTCGTATTGCCGAACTCTTCAAACTCAATATCCGCGTCGCAGTTGCCGACCAGCGGCGGGATGATGAAGGGCTCTTTATTTTGGTATGCATTGACGAGGTACTGGTAAAACTTCTTCACTCGCGCCTGGTTAATTTCGCGTTGAGAACGCTCGAGCGTGCTGCCGTGATTGTCGGAGGCAAGTATGCGCGTCAGCGCGCGTGCAGGTGCCGTGATCATGTAAGTCGCCGTGCTACCCTGCATGCCGCGCGACGCAGGGAACTCAAAGAAATAATCGCCTACTTTGCTCATGAACCCTCCCGCTCAGGATCCTTAACATCCCAGCCATTACGCTCAATATTGGTTTGCAGCCGCATATCTCCGACCTCTTCAATGCTGCGGCCGGAAATCTCCGCGACTTCAGCGTTTGAGTGCCGCCAAAGCAGCGCAAGTTCTTCGAGTGACCACGCTTTCATAGCACTGACTCCATTTCGTCGATGTAGAGGCCCTGAGCAATCAGGCGGCGACGGCGAGCGGCACGCGCTATGCACTCCTGCCGCCTACCTTCCTGCGATTGTTCAATGGCTCGCCGGGTGAACAGGCGCGATTTTCCCTGCGGCGTAACAACCTTCGGCTTCGTAACGAGGTCGAAAGCGCGGTCGCAGATGCCGTCATCGTTGAGCCATTTCTTTGACTCAACGATCTGCGCTATCTGCCCTGAACCGCGGGTGATGCCGTTGGCGACCCGGTTAAACTCGATGAGCGTTACGCCAAACTTCTCAGCGATTTCGCTGCCGGTTACCGGGCGGCCGCGCGTCTGAATCATCCAGATAACACGCTCACGGAGGCCGGAGAATTGCCCGGTTCGTCCGGGCCTGCGGTAAAAAGGTGTGCGTTTCATTCGAGCTCCAGTATGCGGCGCTTGGTGTCCGCAACAAGTTCGAGGAAGTCTTTTCGGCGCGCGCGAAGCCGGGCTATTTCTGATTCACATTCGGCTGCTGTAAGGCGACAGACGATGAGCTGCTTACCGTCCGGGAAGTCTGAGCAGTAGCTGACGAAGTCCACCCAATCCCTGCCAGAGCAATCAAGGTGACCGACCAGTTGCCATCTGTATGCCGGATCGAAGGAGCCGCGGGTGAGAGTGGAGTAGTGAGTGGCGGCAATGACCGACTTAATCTCAACGAGCCCGTCCTGGCCAACGAGGCCATCGGGGCTGTCACCGTAAGTTTCGTGATCAAAGAACCCGCCGTTATCCACGTCGACGAAGTTCATCTCTTCGTAGAGCATGCGGGCAATTGGCTCCTGTTCGTGCCCGCGCTCCATGTGGTCGTTTGAGAAGCCAAACTCAGACTTGCATCCCTTAATCTGCTCAAGAGCCAACTGAAGGGCATAACGCTTGGCTGGCTCACCAAACGCCTTTCCATCGTTAGCCATAATCAGTCCGAAGTTTGAAGCGGTGGCCTTACCCAGGCGAAGAGCATCCCACTCTTCACCGTTTTGCTCGACGTCGTGCCAGATCATGATGAACACTCCTGCTCAAGCTGGCGGCGATTTTCTGGAGAAATGTCCATTCTCGCCAGCACTGCATCAAGGTTGCCATCGCGCTTGAAGGCGGCCTTAGCGTTATTCCATGCCTGCGTTTTTTCCGGTGAAAGCACCGGCTTTGTAACGCGTGCCGGGCTTAAGCGGAGGCCTTCAACCGATTCCTTTCCGAACCGGACATTTTTATCGACGTAAACAGTGACCTTCACGCCAACCCAATCCTCAAGGAAGGGGGATCCGGTAATACTTTTCAGCATCTTGCTGTTCGTGGCATTCAGAATCATCGGCTTGAGCTTTTCGCCGGGGCGCAGCTCGCGCTCTTCAAAATAAGCGGTGTTAAAAACGTCTTTGGATTTTTTGGTTTTGTCGTTTTCTAACGTTGCCCGGGCGATCGTCAGAACTGTAGGCTCAACGATGTCGGCACTGCTCAGGTATGGAGAGTCAAAAGCCTTTCGGTAGTGAGTTTTAGTTTCAGACATTTCATGCATCCTTAAAACGGGCAGCCGGTACGGTGTTCCCAGTCGTATTCCGCCTGGGCGTAAGCAACTGCCGAAATGAAATCGTTGTAGGCCTCGCCAGCTTTATCGCTGCGAAGTCCTTCGTATGGGCTGGAGTCAATCGGGATCGTGAAGTGGAAGAGGCCGGACGGTTCTTTTGGCATCATGTCGATGATTTGCTGCGCCCTGTCGTCGATCCACTTCTCCTTTTCGTCGGTGAGCTGCTGCTCAACCCAGCGCCGATCTTCGATGCGGTCGTAAGTGAGGAATGCGTTCATGGCTGAACTCCTGAAATTTGGATGTGCAGATCCCGCCCGCTTTTAGCCAGGCCGATGGTTGAATAGGGTAGTTAGTGCTGGATAGGGTTGCCGTGACCGTCCAGAAGGACGTCAATCACGCAGTCACTGAGGCGTATGATTTCTGCATCTGTGTGCAGGTACACCCATTTGCGCTCCTGAATCACTGCTGAGACGCGATAGGTTCGGCCTTCATGCATTGCCATCATGCCTGGCGTGACGCACTGGCGAATGAGCGGGGTGGTGCCGTAGTGAGACATCATTTTTTACCCTCCATCTGAGCCAGTAAGCCAGCAACGTGCATCTGCCAGCGGTTCAGTGTGACCTGCTCTCGCGGATTGGTGATCGACGTTAGCCGCCATTCGTTATTGTTCAGGGCGCAGCGCTTTACGGAGTACTGCTTGCCGTTGTGGGTGACTGTCATGATGCCTCCCGCTTTTCTTTGATGTCGGCGCGGAGGTGAATCTCCGTCCCATCCGGACCAGGGAATACCAGTATGTCGTTACGAAGTACCAGAAGGTGAGCCACTGCAAAGAGCGCCTCGTCTGTGACATCAAATTTCTCGCTGGTGAACTCGCGAACGCCGGGAGCCAGTTTGCTTGGCTTTGACCGCCCTGCAAAAATTCGCTTAGTCAGGCCTGATAAACCTACTGTGATTGGGTTGCTCATAAATCCTCTTGGCCTTATCGCGGCGAACGGAACGTTAAATAATACTTCTGCGCTAATGGGCGGTGGATGGCCGCCGGTTGTCATAACTTGAGCCACTCGTAAATGACTCCAGGTATGAAAAAGCCGCTGGTTAGGCGGCTTCAGACGAATAACGAATTTTTGTTTGCCTCATAACTCAAAACGAAGATATGAACGGCATGTGTTAACGTGTCTCCGCAAAATTCCCCGTAAATGCTTTCGGAAGCGACAAGCCACGCTCTGTCACCCGATAGCCTGCGCGCTGCCTTGTCGATTTTGTATTTGTCGATCAATGCATCTAATTCATCTATCAATCCCGATGCAGTCATTTGTTTAACCGCTTCTTCAGGAGAAAGTCTGAGCATGCCCATCGCCTTACCCTCTGTCGTTACCCGCTGATGCGGGAGAAATGCTTTGGTGGTGTGGTTGCGGCACTGAGTCGCCACTCTCACTTATTTCCTGAACGCCCTATTGTCGTATTGGCCTTTTCACAACTGGCCCAGCTGGTTCTCAGGTCTTATCGCTCTGCTAGCGTTGCACCTCGCATGAGGACACCGCCACCACACCCCAAAGCATTCCCTGTATTGGTCAGCGCCAACTCCCTGCCAGTGTTGCCCGTTCTCACGCCGTTCTCGCTCTCGCGCGGGGATACTCTCTCACCGACCGGATCGCACCCGGTGATACAGCACGTTTTTCGTGTAAGGGTCTAAACAGGTCATTGACGCTGTAAATCTGCATGTTGTTAAAAAGCAGGCGACTTGCTGTCCGCCGCTGGCTAACTTCGCTCAGCTGTCGATGTTTCGTTTCGATGGATTGATAATAGCGATGAGTATTGTTTATAGCAATACGTATTGATATTAAATAATAGCTATAAGTATTAATGCATTGATAGCTAAAGGAATTTAATTTTATATTTTTTCGTGTGAATGAGATTCGGAGCGTGTTTTCACTGGGGCGCGGGTTGCTGTGATGGGCGGGCTAGCTGTAGGCAATAAAAAACCCAGCACTATGGCTGGGTTCTTCAGGGCTGTGAAGGTTAACGGGTAACCATCACTGTATTGTTTTGGCCTGCTTTTACTGACGCGGCGGACATCAGCGCGCCGCCTTCAGTCACAAGACCGTACGTGGATGGGCGCATCCATGTAACGCTGGTCTGAATGTAATATTCGCCAGGGGAAATGTTATCGAACTCAAACTTGCCCTGGGCATCAGCGATCGTTACTTTCTCATATTTCGCAGCGCGCATATCTTCTTTTTCGCAGCGGGTCAGACCCATGCAAGTAGCGAACTGGAAATCGGTATAAGAGGTTTTTGGCATCAGGATAACTTGACTGCCGGCAGCTACTTTCACGTCTCCGCCCATCGTTTTGAGGAAGGCCTGGCCTGTCAGCTTCTCAGATCCTTCGAGCTTCAACTTGTCATACTCTGCCTGCGGGAACGGTGGGAGGCTTACTGGTTTTGGAATGGACATACACCCAGATAGAAGTGCAGCAGCTGTGGCTGCGATAACCAACTTTTTCATGATAATCCTTGCTGTGAAAAGCCGTGAGGCTAAAAGTTAACCGTGTTTTCGGTATGTCTGCGGCATGCTTCCAATCACCTTGCCGAATACGAAGATTCTGTTCATTTCTTCTTTTTCGATCGGCTCCCAGGGGCGATAGGTTTGGTTGTCGGATATTACCAGCAGCTTGTCTTTCATCTTCTGCAGGCGCTTAACATGAGATGTCTCGTCGTAGATGAACGCGTATATACCATCGCCATCAAACTGTTGCACGCTGATATCCACAAAAAGTAAGTCACCTGGCTCAATGGTCCCTGACATACTATCGCCGCGGACATTGATAATTCTAATCTGCTCTGCCTTCCTGCCATTGAACATACGGCGAGCGTCTTCGACTGAATATTCCACGGATCTCAGCACCTCTACAAATTCGCTATTGATGGCCCCTGGCCCAGCGCTTACGTAAAAGTCTAGCGCTTCAATGCGGAATGTGTCAGTAGGCCCCGGTTCGGTTTTTGGCTGCGAAATTGCTGGCATTTGACCATCGTCACGCATTGGCCCAACTCCGGTTGAAAGCCACTCAGAGCGAACGCCAAGCGCATTGGCGATCTCAACGATTTTTGTTGAGCCTCGGGCATTACCGCTGGTCAGCCTCCAGATAGTTGGCTGAGCAACGCCTGACGCCTTAGCTAAAGCGCCCTGAGACATGCCAGATAAATCCATTGCCTGATTGAGGCGTTCTGCAAGAGTTTCTTTTTTCATAACTTTAAATTTATACGCTTGCGTATTGATGGTCAAAACACGTTTAGCTATTGCCTAAATCAATACGCATTGCTATTATCAATTCACACCAATACTCATAGGAATTGGAAGATGACGAACAAAACCATCCAGCGCGCCATTGATATCGCTGGTAGCCAGAAGAAATTAGCCGACCTTTGCGGTGTGGCGCAGCCGACGGTATGGCGCTGGTTGCACGGTGGCGGCATTGATGCCCGCTACGTAATGAAGATTGTCACTGCAACCAACGGCAAGCTCAAACCAGCAGATATCCGTCCAGATCTCGCCCAGCTGCTTGGGGCGAATAACACAGCCGCCTGACCGGCGGCCCTAACCACGAAAGGGAAAGCAATGCATTCACTTGCGTATCAACACAATACCGGAATACACCCGGGAGCGATGATAAACCGCGCTCAAGCCAAAGCGGCGCCAGACCACGAAAAGATCCGCGATGCGGTCCGGGCATGGTCATCGGCGCTGGACAATCAGGACGTCGTTTCTGCGCTGATCATCAACGAATACCGTGAGCAGGGCGGGACCGCCATCAACTTTCCGGACGACATCAGCCGGGCGCGCCAGAAGCTGTTTCGCTTCCTGGATAACCGTTTCGACTCCGAACAGTACCGCGAGAACGTGCGCCAGCTGGCGCCGGCAATCATGGCCGTTCTTCCGCTGGAGTACCGGAACCGCCTGGCGCCGCAGAACGACACGATGTCGCTGATCGCTACTGCGATGAAAGAGTGTGCTGAAGCTAAACAGGCCGTACTGCTGGACGCACCAGAGCATCAGAAGCTGAAAGAGGTAAGCGAGGGTATAGCGTCGCTGTTCCGACTGATGCCGGAGCAAGTAGGGCCGCTAATGACGATGGTCACGTCGATGCTGGGGGTTATGTGAGAGGCATCAGAAAAGAAAAAGCCCTTGAAGCGGTCACTTCAAAGGCCTTCCAAACACTGTGTTACGTCGGGTAACGGGAGTAAGTATGTCAAAAACTCGCAAAAAGTACCAGGAAAAAGAGGAACGTCGCCAGCCAGATTCACCAGATGGCCTGGTTGTCGCTGCGTCAAAAAACCGGGCGTTCGCGGAGCGCTTCGTTGGCATGGCAAGAGTGGCACTGATTCAGGCAGGGGTGAAGCATGGGCGTCGTTAAGCATTTAGCAGACTACAGGCCGCCGCTGGAGGTCGTGGAGCATCGTGTGGCGCAACTGGAAGATGGGTTCACTCGCGTTGCGAATGAGCTTCTTGATGCCGTTATGGCTTCAGGTTTGAGCGAAACTGAGATGTGCATTGTGCTGGCCGTCTGGCGCAAGACATACGGCTTCAATAAAAAAATGGATTGGGTCAGTAACGAGCAACTGGAGCAGATGGTTGGTAAGCACCACACGCATTGCTCTACTGCAAAAAATCTGCTGATCAGCAAGAAGGTATTCATTCAGGAAGGCCGCAAAGTTGGCATGAATACTAATGTTTCCGACTGGAAAACGAAGGTTAACGGATTCTGCAAAACATTAGCTAAACCTGCTAAGAAAACCTTAGCGGAAGTTGCTAACAGAACTAAGCAGAAGGTGTTAACCACAAAAGACAATAATCAAAATACAGAAAGACAAGATCCCCCTAAATCCCCCAAGGGGGAAAACTCACTCGCTCAGGAAGTGATGAATTACTTCAACGAGCTAACGGGTAGTCGTTGTGCTGCGTTGGCACCTTTCGAGAAAGCTCTCTCCACAGTGAAGAGCAAAGACCAGTGCTACACCGTTGAAGAGCTGAAGCTGGTTATCCGCTGGGCCCATGTGAACTGGGGTCACAGCTTCAAGCCAGAGAACCTGTGCCGTATGACCCGCTTTGATGGATACCTGTCAGACGCTCTGATATGGGCGGATGGTCATGGAAGCAATCCGGCAGCCTGTCCGCACGAAGAGATCATCAAGCTCTGGAATGAAAAATTCCCTTCGAAGGCTGTGTCGCTGCATGAGTGGAACCGCCGCCGTCCGGCCTATCGAGACCTGGAAGCTGTTTGGAACGGCAAAACCACCCAGGGCAACTGGCGAGAACTGAAGCACATGGGCATGGCCTTCGAGCTGATTAGCAAGTCTTCCCTGTTCGGAACCAGAGGCGATCAGCCATGGCTGACTCTCGACTGGATACTTAATCCGAAGAACTGGGGATCTGTCTACGAGCAGGCCATCAACGAGCACCGTGAGCGCAAGGGAGTGAAAGCATGAGCCGTTTTATCGATTTGTACGTTGAACAGGCCGTCATCGGCGGAATCATGCTTGCAGCAGGGCGCGCAGAGGGCGTGGACATGGCTACCGATGCGATTGAGGGGCTGACTGAGGACCACTTCACAGCAACGCCACATAAAATGGCCCTGAAGTCCTATAAGCGACTCAACGAATCCGGTTCGAAGATAGACCTGCTTACGCTGACCAGCGACCTTGAGCAGCTCGGACTGCTTGAAAGTGCGGGTGGTTTCGCTTACCTGGCTGAATGCAGCAAAAACACTCCGTCTTTCGCAAACCTTGCAGCCTACTGCGAAAAGCTTCGTGAAATGTACCTTGGTCGCCGTATGACCCTGGCGTTACAGGTTGGGATCCAGAAGCTGTCCGAGCCATCATCAGAGGGTATCGCTGACATCATCGGAAATATTCAGGCTGACATCTCTGGCATCGAACATAACACCGACTACGGCACCGAGCACATCACCACCGGGATCGACATGTCTCTTGAGACCATCCAGTCGATTATCAGCGGCGATATCTGGAAGCACAAAACCGAGCTGGGTATGGCGACCATCGACAGCGCTTTCGGCGGGTTCAACAACACCGATTTCATCGTTGTTGGCGGTCGCCCAGGCATGGGTAAAACGATGTTCAGCACCACTGTAACCGAGACTGTCGGTCTGAAGAACAAAAAGCCAGTACTGTTCTTCAGTCTCGAAATGCCTGTCGATCAGATCTCCGAGCGCGTCGCGTTCCATCGGGCCCGTGTGAGCAAAGAGGATTTACTCAGCAAGCAGAGCGGCGTGATGGATGGGGCCTGGGGCAAGGTCGGACATTGCATGAAGGATTTCATCGAAGCCCCGATCTATATCAACGACAAGCCATCACTCAGCGTTCACCAGGTGAGAGCGGAAGCCCGGCGTATGAGCAAGAAACTTGGCGGCCTTGGTGTGGTCATCGTCGATTACCTGCAGAAGATGCGCATGTCTGACCCTGAGAACATGAACCGTAGCGTAGGGGAGATCGCCACCGGCCTGAAGAACCTGGCGAAAGAGTTGCGTTGCCCGGTAATCGCACTGGCACAGCTTAACCGTAAGGTTGAAGAGCGTGCGAACAAGCGCCCGGTCGCAGCTGACCTCCGCGAATCCGGTGTCATCGAACAAGAAGCTGACGTGATTTTCATGATCTACCGGGATGAGAAATACAACCCGAACACAGAACTGAAAGGCATAACCGAAATCATCTGCGTTAAATCCCGACACGCCCCGGGCGCAGAGAAAACCTACCACTTCAGCAGCCGCTACTCCGGCCTGGACCCGGTAGATTTCACCTACAGCGGCCAGATGCAACAGGAGGCTGACTATGAGTGCTAAGACGATGAAAGGCAAACAGGCAATTCTGCGTTATCTCGAAACGCACCGGACCTTCACTGCGAAAGATGTGGCCACAGAGTACGGCATGACCATCAACTGCATCACGAAGAACGCCATCGATCTGGAGCGGACCCGGAAGATTGTGCGGGTGAGCAAGGTCTGGCGAACGGTGACTTATCGCCTGGCTACGCCGGAAGAGCAGGGCGGTACCGCGCGCAGCTGCACCAACGGAATTTTCCAGGAGTGCCGCAACAGCGCGGCAATGAAGCGAGTATTGATGGTTTGGGGGAGGGTAGGGGTATGAAAATTTACATCGCAGGACCAATGACGGGTTACAAAAATTACAACCGTCCGATGTTTAACGCAATAGCACAGCAGATGTTATCTGATGGTCATGTGGCATTAAATCCGGCCACGCTCCCGGATGGTTTATCTCAGCGTGAGTATATGGACATCTGCCTGGCGATGCTTCGCTGCGCCGACGCCATTCACATGCTGCATGGGTGGCAAGAGTCGGATGGTGCTGTCGCGGAGCATGCCATGGCTAAAAAGCTGGGAATTAAAATTTCTTACCAATTTGAAGGAGCTGCCGCATGAAACCAACATACGAAGAACTTGAAGCCAGATGCGCGGCGCTGGCTGCGGATAATGCGGGGCTGAAGACGTTTGGCGATAAGTTGAGCGAGATGCATAACGACTTAAACGGTGAAGGTACAGGTATTCAGGGTCGCGCAGAGGTAGCTTGCCAGCAAGTGGCGCTTGAAGCGGCAATGGAAGAATTTGACGCTATCAAAACCCCGGCCACCGACGACTTCCTGGCTGAAGTGCAGGCGCAGGGTGTGGAGATGATGGCTGCTGAAGCTGATCAACTGATGGATGAGTTTGGAGATGACAGCTACAAAGTGATGGTCACCGCAGATTTACAGCGTTTTGCCAATGCTTTCGCCGCCCAGCTTCGCAAAGGAGTGCAGTCATGAGCATTGTTGACGATTCACATCTGACCGATGAAGTGGTCAATGCAGCATTCGAAGGAACCAACTTCGGGCGTGAAGACTTCCGCACTATTCTGGCTGAGACCGTTCTCAAGCGTGCTGCCGGGTATCACTCTGGCTGGACTGCAACAACTATCTGCATGGGGCTTGGCTTGCTTAGCTCGAAGAACCAGAGTGCAACTAAGCTCGGACTGACGTTCGCTTTCCATCACTACTACAAGCCATGCGTGCGTGAAGCACTGATGCCGGATAACAGCCTTGAAATATGGGAAAAACTTGGTGCACAGGAGGCCGTCCAATGAGCAACATCGACAAACGCGCATTACGTGAAGAGTTATCGAACCCGGCGATCGGTAGCAATGCCCACCTGCGAAAGTTAGCGCTGGCGCTGTTGGATGAGCTGGAAGCGTCAAAGGAACTTGTCGAACTTCAGCGCTTCAAGCTTGAAAGGCAGGCAGAGGATTTGCACCAGGCTAAATCTCTGGAAAGCATCCACAGAGAGAAGCGATTCGAATTAGAGCGAGAGTTCAGGAACTACAAGGATAGCGCTGAAAGCAACGCATTGAGACTGGCTAAAGATGTATGTCGCCTCGAAGATGAGCTTATCGCCGCAGGCATCCGCATCCACGGTGAGGACTAACCCATGAGCACTATTACCAAAAAACAGCGCGCGGAGTTGCGCATGAAGTTCGGTGGTCGCTGCGCTTACTGTGGCTGCGAACTGCCTGAGAAAGGCTGGCATGCTGACCACGTTGAGGCGGTACTGCGAAAATCTGAGCAGTGTATGAAGGCTGCTGCGAAAGGCATCTTCAAACTGAAGGCTACGGGTGAATACTACAGGCCAGAGGCTGAAAGACTGGAAAACCTATTCCCGGCATGTGCGCCCTGCAACTTACTGAAAACATCCTACTCGCTGGAAATGTTCAGAAAGCAGGTATCTCTTCAGGTCGAGCGAGGGCGCAAGAGCAGCATGAACTTCCGAACGGCAGAGCGGTTCGGCCTTATCGAGGCAGTTGAGAAGCCAGTGGTGTTCTGGTTCGAACAGTATCAGGAGGGAGCAGCATCATGATTACCCTTACCAAAGAATGGCTCCTGAAGACAATCGCGGAGCTTGAAGAGGAGCGCGATGCGACGCCCGGCGCAGTAAACGAAGATGCGGCTATGGCTCTGGCGGCGATGAAGTTAGCGCTGGCATCGCTCGAAGCGGAGGCTGTACCGGAATGGACTAACGAGCAGTGCCTCGAATTCCTGTCTATCGCTTTCAGGCATGCTGAAATTAACGGCGACCTTGAGCTTGATGATATCCGCCTGGGTGTGAAGATGGTCAGTGGTAGCCGCGCCGCCATGCTCCAGGGCGCCGAACAACCACAAAACGCACAACAAAATATTCCGGAAAATATTCCAGCCACTCAGTTTAAGCCGGTAGCAGACCTGTACGGCTTAACCTCACCAACTGGCGGGGAAACATCGTTCACTTTCGATGCTGTTGAAGCTCGCGATTTCATTGATGGCGGGTGGTCATGTCAGGAGTACGTGGAGCTTGAACGCTTCCAGGATGCTGTTATTGGCAACTCTCCGGTGATTCCGGATGGTTGGGTGGTGGTGCCAGAGGAGCCTACTCACGAAATGCTTGAGGCTGGTGATGAGCAATTTGGAACTTATGATGTTTATCGCCGGATGATAGCGGCAGCACCGCAGCAGGAGGTGAAGTGATGTTGACGCAGAGACAGCAGGATGTGTTTGATTTCATAGTTAACTATATAGCCGAGTATGGCGTATCACCTACTGTTGCAGAGATTGCCATTGGTGCAGGAGGCATAGTCCACGCAGGGGCAAATAACTTTGTTAAGGTGCTGATTAAAAAAGGATATCTTAAGACAACAAAGAACATGCACCGTAGCATTTGTGTGGTTCCGGAAGAACTGCGCATACTTTCAAATAAAACGGAGACGAAAACAAAATGGGAGTTAACTCCGGACAAGGCTAGGGAGATTTTTGAATACCGCAATGGAGAACTGTTCTGGAGGGTGTCCAGGGGGAATGTTCTGGAAGGGGAGAAAGCTGGTGTTATCAATAGCAGGGGATATTTGCAGGTAATGTTGCAGAAGAAGAATTACCTTGGACATCGAATAATTTTCTTGATCCACCATGGATATATGCCAGCTGAAATTGATCACATTGACGGTAATACCAGAAATAACAGGATTGAAAATCTGAGAGAAGCAACGCATGAGCAGAACATCGCTAATATTGGCCTCAGGAAGACGAATACGTCTGGAGCTAAAAATGTCTCCTACCGCGAAAGTGAGAAGAAATGGGAAGTAGCGGTGACGTTCAAGGGAGAGAGGTTCTATGGAGGTCGGTTCAGTGACTTTACCTCGGCGCAGGAAGCGGCGGTTCGGCTCAGGGATAAAGTGCACAAAGAATTCGCAAACCACGGAATCTGATTATACAATATCAATTGCCGCCGGTCTGAACACCCGGCGGTGACTTCTGCGCATTTAAGGGGACTTAAATGCGACCACAATCTGAACTCCTCACCTTGTCACAGATGCAGAAATGCACCTGCGATTTTCTGCATTCTGCGTTTGACCTCTGCGGAGGTGGCGCATGAAACAGCACTACTGCATCGTTAACGACACCGTCAAAGACAACCTCATAGCGTTCATCCGCACAATACCGGTAAACCCGCGCGCGCCGATGGTGGTCGAGGCCCGGGAAGAGACCCGCACCGACAAGCAGAACCGCCTGATGTGGCCGCTGCTGAAAGACCTGTCTGATCAGGTTGTCTGGTACGGCGAAAAGCTGACCCGCGAAGAGTGGAAGGACCTGATCACCGTTCTGGTAAATCAGACCCAGGACCAGGAGCAGAAATCCGCGCCGGGCATCAACGGCGGTCGTGTGTATTTCGGCGTTCGCACATCAAAATCCAGCAAGCGCTACATGGTAGATGTCATTGAGGCGATTTACTGGTTCGGTACAGACCGCGGCGTGAAGTTCTCAGAAGCATCCAGTAAGCGCATCGCCTGGGCGCAAGAGTGGAGGGCTTCCCGTGGGTAATCCTCTCGCACGCGTCATCACAAATCACATCTTCAACGTTCCGGCGCGCCGCAAGCGTAAGGCCGCGGTTAATCCGTCCGACATCCCGACCTTGAAAGGCTATACCGCCCGCCTGGTGGATCAGAAATGGCTGCGTCTCGCGGCGAGGAGGAACCATGCGTAAACCATCCCGCCGTAAGTGCAAAGTATGCGGTGAATACTTCGTGCCGAAATTCCACGACATCCGAATCTGCTGGTGCTGCCCGGAGCACGGCGCAATCCTCGCGATGGAAGAGCGCGAAAAAGAGAAGGTGAAAGCCGCGGCTAAGCGCATCAAGGAGCGCAAAGAGAAAGAGCGCGCGGAACGCCGGGATCTGAAAGCGAGAAAGGTGGCACTAAAAACGAAACCGCAATGGAGGGCTGAAGCGCAGGCGGCTTTCAACCGGTATGTCCGTCTGAGGGATGCTGGTAAGCCATGCATCAGCTGCGGCAGGCTTCCGGAGCAGAAGTTTGGCGGAACCATGGACTGCGGCCACTACCGCACCCGCGGCGCAGCGGCGCACCTGGCTTTCAACCTTCACAATACAGCTGCCCAGTGCGTTTATTGCAATCGGGATCGCGACGGCGCGCAAAAGGCTTTCGAGCAGGGCCTCATTGAGCGTATCGGTGCCAAAAAAGTTGATGCGATAAACAACGATAACTCCGTCCGCCGATTCGACATCCCATACCTGCAGCGCATCAAATCCATTTTCACACGCAAAGCCCGCGCACTGGAAAAACGCCGCGCCCGTCGACAGGAGGCCGCATGAACCACAACGACTTCCTACGATACCAGGCAGAAAGCGTTAAGCGCGCCAGCATGCCGCCAGTAGCAAAGCACAGCCAGACCAAAACAAACCAACCACATAAGGAAGCCGCATGAACAGTCAGCAACTGGAATACGTACGTCAGCAGCTCATTGTGGCGACCGCAGATCTGAGCGGGGCGACGAAAGGGCAACTGGTAGCTTTCGCCGAAAACGCGCAATTCACCGCGACGGCGCGCAGCCGGGGACGAAAGAAAATCACGGACCCGATCACCGGCCGGAAAGTTAACCCTGACGGCCCGGCGATGAGCGGCAGCCAGTCCCGCGCCAAAGGCTCATCCATCGCGCTGGTCAGCCCGGTAGAGTATGGGACCGCGTCATGGCGGCGCGCTGTCCTGTCGCTTGAAGATCAACAGAAAGCGTGGCTGCTGTGGAACTACAGCGAGAACACCCGCTTCGAATACCAGATGGCGATCACCCAGTGGGCGTGGGCAGAGTTCCGGGAACAGCTCGGGGCGAAGAAGGTGGCCGGCAAGACGATGGAGCGCCTGAAGAAACTTATCTGGCTGGCGGCGCAGGACGTGAAAGCGGAACTGGCGGGCAAGGATGTGTATCAGCATCAGGACCTGGCCGCTCTATGTGGCGTTAAGCCTGATAACTGGTGTCATAACTACGCCGACTACTGGCGGGCCATGTGTGCCATCTTTAAGAGGCTTGATGGCGACTCTCTTCTCTGCACTGTGAGAACACGATCACAACAAAAGGCGACTTTTTCGCAGCAGGGTATTGCAAAAGTCAATTAAATAGCATACATTTCATGTAAATCTGATATCGTCGCCATAGCTTCGTAGGTCGACAAAGAATTAACAGCCTCGCCATCGTGCGGGGCTTTATTTTACATCCGAGAATTTTGCCCAAAGGTATGCCTTGAGGCGAGCGTTTCGGGTTGGGTGCGCCAAAGGAGCCATCGTAGGCCAGACCTCTTTGAGGGCGGCAGTATCGTGAGAACTGCAAACCGATGACCGCCGGGAAAGTCCGGCATCAGAAAGAATGACAGAGCCCGAGGTTAACGCCTTGGGCTTTTTTATTTGCGGTACGCCGCACATAGAACCCACTACCTGGGACCCTTCGGCCTGCGAGCCGACATTGCCTTACCCTCATCTTCCTGGCTTGTCGCCAGGTTTTTTATTCCAGGCTCCGGGAACCATCATCGACATCCCTTGTTGTTAAACCGTCCCGAGGGCCTGACCTAACCAACCAGCACCAAGCAGGTGCGAACATGAAGAAAACCACTATGCAAGACAGACCAGATACCTGGGCGGTGATGCTTGCGTGGCTTGTAAACCACAAAAACGAAGCTGGCTATTCGGTACTGGCTTTTGTCATGTCGATACTCGCTACCTCGCGCGGCGCGAAATCAAAGTGGAAAGACCGGATCGCCGGCGCAACGATGTGCGGGATCCTTTGCTTCTTTGCTCAGCCGACACTCACGGCTATATGGGCAATCTTCAACTGGAATTTTCCCCCTGAACTTTGCTGGCCGATCTCGGCGGGCGTCGGGTATGTCGGGGTGGATTCTCTTTTCGCCTATGCGCGCCGTCGCCTTGGCCTGAATGAACCGGGAGACAAAGCAAATGCTGACCCTCAGTAAATTCCAGCAAGCAACGGGCACCAGTGCGGCGCTGGCCGGTAAGTGGTTTCCAGTCGTGCTGGCTGCAATGCAGAAGTACGACATAAGCACGCCGTTAAGGCAGGCGCACTTCCTCGCGCAGGTGGGACATGAATCATCTGGCTTTGTAGACACCGAAGAGAGCCTGAATTACCGATACGGCGCATTGCTGGCAATGTTCGGCAATCGAATCAGCCGGGAAGACGCTTTCAATTATGGTCGAGTTGATACGGGCCAGAATGCTCACCCGGCAGACCAGAAAATGATTGGCAGCATCATCTACGCCAACCGGAACGGGAACGACGATCGGAACAGTGGGGATGGATATCGTTACCGCGGACGCGGCCTGATTCAGGTTACGGGGAAAGCGAATTACGCCGCGCTGGTGAAGCAGCTTGGCGTGGATATCGTGAAGAGCCCGGAACTACTTGCTGAGCCTCAATATGCTGCTGAATCCGCAGCTGCCTGGTGGAGCAATCACGGACTTAACGCTATCGCTGACTCAGATGATGTTAGCCGCATCACCAGAATCATCAACGGTGGTACCAACGGACTGGAGGACAGGAAAGCCCGCTTGACTAAAGCTAAGGGGGTTTTATGTTCGGGTTAATCAGTTTATTCCGCATTTTCAAATATAATGCGCACATTCTCATTCCTTGCGCGTTCATCATACTCGTCGCTATCTGCCTGTGGGGGTTGAACGCCCGCAATCATCAGTTGACGGCGACGAACGACAGGCTGACACAGCTCAACGACAGCAAGGATGTGCAGATCAACGACCTGAGGGCTAAAAATGACGATCTGGCGGGGAGCGTTAAAGAGCTTGCTGGCGCTGTTAACAGGCAAAACGCGGTCATGTCTGAGGTCGCAGAGCAAAGGGCAGAATCGGCGAAGCAAAACCGAATGCTACAGAGCGAGATTAAGCGCTACCTGGCGGCAGATAAGTGCGCTGCTGCTCCTGTTCCTGATGCCGCTGTTGAGCGGTTGCGCGCAGCAGCAGAAGCCGCCCGTGGAATACCGCGTGATAAAGCAGCCGGTCCTGAACCTTCCGGCGGATCTGACATCTCGCATTGATGTGCCAGATCTGCCAGACAATCCATCATACGGAGACAGCGTTTCGATGAACGCGACGCTTTACGGGATCGTCGGGCAGTGCAATTACGACCGTGCAGCGATAAGAAAACTGCAGGTTACAGACAAAGAGCCTCATCCCTGAGGTTCTGACACAGTCTCTCCTCTGGACTTTAAACGTAGCAAATTCTCACAGCCTCGCATCCGCGGGGCTTTCTTTTTAGGGGGTGGAGATGGATATAAGCAAAAGTGAAGTAGACAGGTTGTTTATATATAACCCCGAGACTGGCAGCCTTTATTGCCGAGTGCCATTTGGAAGAAGGAAGGAGGGTGACCCTTTAGGGTATGTGTCCAATGGTAGAGTGGTTATATCCCTTAATAACAATCACTATCTAGCCCACCGGATAGCCTGGATTAGCCTTCATGGTGAAATCCCACCTGGTAAGTATATTGACCATATTAATGGTAACCCTCTCGATAACTCCATAAAAAATCTAAGGCTTTGCACTCATCAGCAAAACATGATGAATCGAAAGATGCACAAAAATAACTCAACTGGTTTGAAAGGAGTTTACTTCGACGGAAGTAGGTCAGGGCCAAATAAATGGAGGGCTCAGATAAGAGTTGAAGGGAAAAAGGTTAGCGTTGGCCGATTCGCTACAAAAGAAGAGGCTCATTCGGCTTATCTGAAGGCATCACAAAAATACCATGGGCAGTTTGCTCCTTCATCAGTACGTTAACACGCACCCTGCGCATCGCAGCGCATTACCAACCGAGAGCCTATAGGAAGCGAGCCTGAGATAAATCGTTATCTCTCGGGGCGGCTTATCTATGCGAACAGGCTCGCAACTTATAGGTGAAATATGAAGAAGTTGATGACTACTGCTTTTGTATTCGTGCTGGTATGGGGACTGTTTGGCCTGCTGGTCTATGCGACATTACAGGGCAACCATTCACTGATGAGCATCGTTGTGGCGGCATACTGGGCGATCATCGCTCTTGCCTGCTTCATCTCGCCTCTGTTTCTCGTGGCTGTATTCATGGCCGGGAAAGAGAGAGACCCCATGGAACGGGCTAAGATGCTTATCCCTCTGAAGGACTATTACAAACGAAATGGCGCTATCAAGAATTTTATTAACCTTGTGACTATGGCGGACATCTTCGTCATGCTGTCTTACTCCGGATGGGTATTCACGTCACTGTTCTACATTCTCGCTTGCGGCTTTGTAACCCTGCTTAATTCGGTCGGAAGAGACAAATTCGAAGAACTGACAGGCCACATCGTTAAGCTGTAAGTCATTACAGAAGCTCTTCACTGAGGGGCTTCGATAATGGATATCCCCAGTAGAGGATAATTCACCTGATATCCCTTCAAGCGGATAAAGAGGCTCTCAATGTCCGACATCTACCAAATCACGCTAACCACCCAAACAGGCGAAACCTTCACGGGCAAGATGTCACGACGTCAGCCTGAGTTGGTTAACGGCTTTGTGCCGCTGGCGACCGAAACGGGCGAGTGACTGTACTTTGCTCCTGACGATGTGAAGCGAGTGCAGTTCACGCCGGTACCGGAAGAGCAGACCGAGCAGTCGGAAGAACAAACAACGGAGTAACGAATGAGCAAACCGGACTGGGAGGCCATCGAGACGGCGTACCGGGCCGGAGTGATGTCCCTTCGAGAAATAGCATCACAACACGGTATCAGTGAAGGCGCTATCCGTAAGCGTGCCAAGCGTGACGACTGGTCGCGTGACCTGAATGCGAAGGTGAAAGAACGCGCTGACGATCTGGTACGCAAAGCTGAGGTACGCAAACAGGTACGCAGTGAAGTCACTTTTAACGAACGCGTACTCATCGAGGCGACAGCTGAGGTAATTGCCAACGTCCGCATGGAGCATCGCGGTGACATTAAGCGCGCCCGGCAGATAACTAACGCCCTGTTTGATGAGTTGGGGGCAGAGTGCGCAGACTTGTCCGCGCTGGAGAAGCTCGGAGAGTTGATGCTCGACCCTGACGATAAGGGTCAGGATAAGCTCAACGAGATATACCACAAGGTTATCAGCATGCCGGAGCGCGTTAAGTCGGTTAAGGCACTGAGCGACGCGCTGAAGAATCTGATCGGACTTGAGCGCCAGGCATACGATATCGACGGGCCGGAAGGCGACAACTCTGTTAAGCAACTTTCTGACCTGATGGATTCACTGTCTCAGGGGGCGTAATGAAACCTGAGCACCTCAAGCTGCTGGCCGACAAAGACTGGCGGCTGAACAATCTCTACTGGATCACCGACAAAGAGGGAAAGCCGACGCGGTTCAGGATGACGCCTGAGCAACGGGAATACTTCGAGGGGATCCACACCCGCAACATCATCCTGAAAGCTCGGCAACTCGGCTTCACAACTGAGGTGTGCATCATCCAGCTCGACGCGGCTCTGTTCGAGTCGGCGAAGTGCGCGCTGATTGCTCACACGTTGAATGACGCAAAGCGCTTGTTCCGCGAAAAGGTGAAGTACGCATACGACAAGCTGCCTGCAGAGATAAAGGCGGCCAACCCGGCGAGCAATGACTCTTCTGGTGAGCTCGTCTTTAAGAAGGGCGGATCACTCTACGTCAGTACGTCATTTCGTGGCGGTACGCTGCGTTACCTGCACGTTTCCGAGTTCGGGAAGATATGCGCCAAGTATCCTGACAAAGCCCGTGAGATCGTCACTGGTGCATTTGAGGCGGTATCGACCGGATGCTTCGCTACTATCGAGAGCACAGCCGAGGGACGGGCGGGTTACTTCTTCGATTACTGCCAGACGGCAGAGAAAGCGTTGCTGCAGGGTAAGCCCTTATCCGCGCTGGACTGGAAGTTTTTCTTCTTCTCCTGGTGGAAGAACCCGCAGTACGCCATCGACCCGGTAGAGCCGCTACCGCAACGCCTGGTTGATTACTTCGCTGAGATGGAGGCGAAGCACGGCGTAATCGTCAACGAACGCCAGAAAGCCTGGTACTACGCCAAAGAGAAAACTCTCGGCGACGACATGAAGCGCGAATACCCGACCATTCCGGCCGAGGCATTCCAGCAGTCGGTCGAGGGCGCGTACTACGCCAAGCAGTTCCGCTGGCTCTACACCAACAAGCGGATCGGCCAAATCCCGGATAACTCACACCTGCCGGTACACACGTTCTGGGATATCGGTGTGGGTGACTCCACGGCGATATGGTTCGTTCGTGAGGTCGGCGAAGAGTTCCACATCATCGACTACTACGAAAACTCCGGCGAGGGGCTGAGGCACTACATGAAGGTGCTGAAAGACCGCGGCTATGAGTACGGCGAACACTGGGGGCCGCACGACATTGATAACCGTGAATTCGGTGCTGATGCCAAATCCCGCAGAGAGCTTGCCCGTGAGGGGTATGAGATCGATGGTCAGGTTTACAGCATGACATTCCAGGTGGTGCCAAAAGTCGGTGTTGATACCGGCATTGAGTCGGTGCGTGAAATTCTCCCATCCTGTGTTTTCGATGAAGAGAAATGTGCAGAGGGCATATCTCACCTCGAAGGCTACCGCAAGGAGTGGGACGATAAGCGCGGCTGTTGGAAAGATAAACCGCTTCATGACTTCACATCACACGGCGCTGACAGCTTCCGCTATTTTGCAGTAGCGAAGAACAACCATAAGCAGGTCGGCGCAGTATTCTTCTAAGGAGCTCATCAGTGAGTGAATTAAGCACCGGGGAGCAGTTCCTCGTTAATGCCCTTGCTGATGCTTTAGGGCGGCAGCGCATGCTGTACGCAGGCCAGCCAGGAAACACCAAGCGCACTAAGCTGTGGGATGAGTTTGGCTATCCCAACAGTCTTGAGTTCGACCGATACTACCGGGCCTATGAGCGCAACGCGGTGGCGTTTGCCGCCGTCCATAAGCTTCTTGATTCGTGCTGGGTTGATAACCCGACGATCATCGATGGCGACGACGGCAAGGAGTCAACCGAGACAACGGACTGGGAAAAATCAGCTACTAAGCTGCTGAAGAAGCACTGGCCGAAAATTAAGGACGCGGATCGCCGCAATCTCGTTGGCCGATACTCGGCATTGCTCATTCAGTTCCGGGACGGAAGGGAATGGCACGAGCCAGTCGACCGCGCGAAGGTTAAATCCCTACGGAATATCGGTAATGGACCCATTGTTAAGCTGATCCCCGCGTGGGAATCGCAGATCAAGCCAGGAAACTTCGATACCGACACGCTTTCAGAAACGTACGGCCAGCCAGTTTCGTACAACTTCAACGAGCAGCCCGTTGGTGATGATGGTACGTATGGCCCGGTGCGCGGCGTTACCGTACACCCCGAGCGAATCATCATCCTCTGCGAAGGCTCAGAAGACGAGAACATGCTCTCTGGCGTGCCTTTCCTGCGCGCGGGCTACAACAAACTGCTCGATCTTGAAAAGGTATCGGGTGGTAGTGCCGAAGGGTTCCTGAAGAATGCCAGTCGCCAGCTCGGGATCGCGTTCGACAAAGAGACTAATATTGCCAACCTGACCAAGGCAGCCACAGACGCTGGCTACAAAGACCTTGGAGAAGCGCTAAACGACAAAGTCGCCAAGATGAACCGTGGCACTGATGCCGCCCTGGTAATGCAGGCTGGTACGCCGTCGGTACTCTCCGTTGCAGCTGCAGATCCATCCCCTACATGGACAGTGGCTGCCAACGAGTTTGCATCTTCGATTCAATGCCCGTTCACCATACTGTTTGGTCAGCAGACGGGGCGGCTTGCCTCCGATGAGGACAAAACAGACTGGGCTAAGCGCTGTAACGGCCGCCGTTGGGGATTCCAGTCGACGATTGTAGAGAGCGTGCTTGAGCGATTCTGGACGGTTGGTGTTATTGATCCCCCTTCATCCGGAGAGGTCACGCTGGCATGGTCTGATCTGCTCGCGCCGAGCGAGAAAGAGAAGATTGCCAACATGCAGGCAATGGCTGTCGTGGCGAAAGATACCCAACAGGCATACGGCACTCCGGCAGTGGATGAAAACGAAATCCGCGCGGTTGGTGAGCTGGAGCCTCGCAAGGCCGTGCAGCCACCTAACCCTGATGTGAAGCAAACCGATAAGGACCCGCTGACAGATGATGATGACAGCGCAAACCAGAATCGGGACGCCGATCGTACCGCGAAATAAAGCTGACCCCACGCAGTCATCGCGGCAGGTAAGCCGGATGTTCAATGATATCGAAGACCGGTATCTGAACATCAAGCGCAGGCTAAAGGCACTATTTGACCAAAGGCTGACAGGGCAGCAGCGTGAGGTTAACGCCAAGCGGTCCTGGATGATGTGCAACAACGAGGGCGCAGAACCTTCGCTGTATCAGGTCAATGCCGGTAAGTTCGTCTATGACATGACAGCTGCTGAATTGGCCGATCTGCTCCAGGTGGTGCAGTCGATTCTGGATGACGAGCTTCTTGAAGGCGGCAGTCAGAACCTATGGGCGATGGACTACGTCATTGCTGAGTTTGACCGTGGCACGCTAAACGCCTTCACCAACCTTTCGGTGCAGTCGCAGGTGTACTCCAGCCAGACGACGCTACAGCAACTTTTAAGCAGCCCGGGTTATCTGAACCAGATAGCGTCAGCCAGGCTGACAACGTTCAGCGACTGGAAGGTCATCAGTGACACCGCCCGAGGCGACCTGACCAACATCATCACCGATGCGGTAGCGCGCGGCGTGAATCCTCGTGAGACGGCCAGCGTCATCAGCAAGCGTCTCGATGTCAGCATGTCGAAAGCGAAAAACATCGCTCAGACCGAGCAGGTCGGCGCGCTACGTGAAGCTCAATGGAATGAAACGGACTGGGCCGCCGACCGGCTGGGACTGAATACCGGCCTGATGTGGCTGTCGGCACTCAAGCCAACAACGCGTACCTGGCACGCCAGCCGCCACGGCAAGGCCTACACCACTGAAGAGGTGCGGGACTTCTACGCCGAGAACGGCAACCGGTACAACTGCTATTGCAGCCAGATTCCGGTGTTTCTCAACGACGACGGCGGCATCTTCAATGAAGGGCTGGCGGATAAGCTAAAAAGAGAGAGGATAAGCTGGAAAGAAGGGGCATAATTACCGTTCATTCAGAGCGATAGAGGTAGTCATGCTTAATAAATATTTCGTAGCTTACCAAATCTTGAAAAATGGACAGGTCTACCTTACAGGATCGACAGTTGTAGCCGATCCTGAAGGATTGGAGCCGGATGTTTTCTTTATGAATACAGCAAAAGAAATAGCCAAACAAAGAATGGTAATGCCTGACGCAGTAATCATTACCGCATTCAATCGGGTAAATTAACTACAAGTAAGTTTCAGAGCAACCTAAACCATTAGCGACCCAGCCATAGCGCTGGGTTTTTATTGCCTGAAATCCACCAACGAGGACCCAGCATGAAACGCAACCGCGTTAACGTGCTGACCGTAGTCAACTCCGCTTCAAACATCACCACTGAAACCATTGACGGCAAGCCACATATCGTGGTTCGCGGCATCACGCCTGTCGTGGACGATATCGTGATGAACCGGAAGTTGTACCCGGCAGCAGAAATCGAAAAGGCCTACAACACGCTTGAGCGTAACCCGATGCCGCTGGGCCATCCGAAAGTGGACGGCAAGCATGTGTCGGCGCGCGATGTCCGGGCGGTGAACGAGTACCACGTCGGGGCCTGGCTACAGAACGTCAGCCACAAGGAAGGGAAGGTGACGGGCGACATGTACGTTAACCGCCAGTACGCCGAGTCGAGCGAGAAGGGCAAACGCCTGATTAACCGCCTGGATGAAATGCTGGCTGGCACCAACTCCGACCCGATCCACATCTCCACCGGCCTGCTGTATTCCGGCATTGCTGCCAACGGTGAATCGAAGGGCAAAAAGTACAACGAGATCGCCACCAATATGATGTTTGACCATGTGGCGGTGCTGCTTGATGAGCCTGGTGCCGGAACGCCAGAGGATGGCGTTGGCATCTTCGTTAACTCAGAAGGTGATGAGCAACAGATCGAAGTTGCCCGCCTGGCTGATGGTATCGACTGCACCCGCGACGGCCTGCTTAACAAAACCAAATTCTTCTTCACCAATGCCTCCAACTTCTCTTTCGACGACATCTCCCGCGCCATCAGCGACAAGTTGCGTGAGGGGGACGCCGAAGATAAGTGGCTTTGGCCTGAAACGGTGTGGCCGGACAGCTTCATCTACCGCAATGACACCAAATACCTGAAGCAGAAGTACCTCATCGATGACGACGGCAAGGCCGTGTTCGTCGGCGAACCTGTAGAAGTCGTGCGCAAACCCACTGAGTACGAGATTAAAACCAACGGAGAGAACGATCCGATGAAAGAACTGATTATCAATGCGCTGAAAGCCGCTGGTAAGCCGACCGATGGCAAGTCTGATGCCGAGTTGATGGACGCTTACAACCAGATGGCCGCCGAGAAGGCAAAGCCAAAAGAGGAAACGCCTGAAGAGAAGGCCGCCCGCGAGAAGAAAGAGGCGGATGACAAGAAGGCTAATGAGCAAGCCACCAACAGCGAAGACATGCCAGCCTGGGCAAAACTCCTCACTGAGCAGGTCACCGCACTTAACAGCCAGTTCAATGCCAACTCTGACAAAGAGAAAGGCGAAAAGCGCGCAGCTGTGAAGCTGGCGATGAACATGAGCGATGAAGAAGTCGCGGATCTGGATGGCAAGGCGCTCGACGCGATGTACGCCAAGTGCCAGCCCTCTTTCGGCCTGAACGGTGCATTCCGCCATCAGGCAACCAACACCCAATCAGTCAGCGAAATGCCGGAGTAAAAAATGGCTAAAGACGGAAAGCATATCATCCACGCCGGTGGCGTGTTCCCTAATCCGCTGCTTAACCGTGAAGGTGCAGCCGCGGCATCTACTCCTCCGGGTACCATTGGCTTCTTCAGCGCAACGGACAAGTTCACGGCATCCGTTGACGGCAAGGAAGCTGCAATTCTCTACGTGGCTAACAAAGACTATCTGCGCTGTCTGTCTGTGGACGACGCTATCCCTGCTGGCGAACTTGTCGTAGGTATTCACCCTCTTCCTGGCATGTTCTTAAACGTTCGTGCTGCAGCTGGCACCTACACCAAGGGGCAGGCGCTCTCTATTGCAAACGGCCGAGTCAAATTGGCTGCCGCCGACGAGTCAGTGCGCTGCTACGTCGAGGAAGACAAATCATATACAACGGCAGCAGGCGATCTGCTTCGTGTCGTAATCAAATAAGGAGCAGATATGTTTGTATTCTCCAAGTCTATCGGTAAAAAGACCGGTAACCTCGCTGTAAACCAGGCGCAATGGCGCGCTCTCGAAGTTGAGCGAAACGCCAGCGCTCAGGCTGCGGCTGATTTTCTGGCGCGCACTCAATTCCGTGGCGATGCCGAAAACGCACCTTATCTCGACGCGGTGAACGCAGTTGACGATATCCGCCGCCTGTATCGCGCTTTCGACACAACTGTGCTTCAGCAGTTCGAGCCGAATACCGAGTTCACCCTGCTGAACGATCTGATGCCGCATTCCCGCTCAGTTCGCATCGAACAATCCCGTTACGATTACGCGCGTACTGGCGGTCGCGGCTGGGCTCATACTTCCATGTCCGGTCAGGTCGGCGCGGCGCTGGATGCTCGCAGCTATTCCTTCGATGGAACTATGGTTCCTATCCACGACTCGGGCTTTAAGTTCGAATGGCGTGATCCGATCTTTAACAGCCCGCAGGCATTGCAGTCGCAGTCTGATGCTCAGCGTGGCTCCGTTGAAGATGTTCAGCGTCGTTACGTTGATTACATTTTCAACGGTTTCCGCGATAAGGCTGGCAACTTCGCAGTATTTGACGGCCTGACCTGGAAAGGGCTGCGTGACGATGAGCGTGTAGCGCAGATCGACCTTGGCGCTTCCGGCCTTAACATCGACTTCACCTCTGGCACCGCAACGTCTCAGGCTATCCGCGCCGGGGCAATCGCGCTGCGTGATCAGATGCGTCGCGTAAACAACCAGTATGCAGAGCAAACCTGGTACGTATCCGGCGAAATCATCTCCAACCTGGAGCGATATTTCTCCGACAACTTCCAGTCCGGCACGATCATGGATGAAATCCTGAAGCTGACCGGTGTTGCGGCGATTAAAGAAGACAGCCAGCTGTCAGGTAACGAAATCGTCATCGTGCCACTGGGCGCTGGCGTTATCGCGCCGATCGTCGGCCAGGCTATCGGTACCGTTGCATCTCCTCGCCCTGAGTACAATAGCGACTACATCTGGCGTACCTGGGGTGCTATGGGCCTGATGGTTAAGCAGGACATCAACAACAAATACTCTGTCATTCACGCATCAAGCTAAGGATAAATCATGGCACTGGTAGAAATCGTGGCAAGTAACCTGCACGCCGGTGCCAACCTCCGCAAACTGGAGGTTGGTTCGGTGGTGGATGTTGACGACGCAACGGCTGAGCGCTGGATCAGCACTGGCAAGGCGAAGGAAACCGACAAGAAGAAAGGCGAGAAGCTTTCCTTCGAAGTGGCAACTCCGTCCGCGCAGACGGCCGACCCGTCTGGCCTGCAAAAGCAACTCGCCGACGCGCTGGAGCAGAACCAAAAGCTAATCGCCGATGGTGAAGCAAAAGACAAGGCTCACGCCGACGCGCTGGCAGCAGAAAAAAAACGCGCTGATGAGGCCGAAACCGCACTGGCAGAAGCAATCAAAAAGGCGAAATAACCATGGCTGACCCAATCACAGCGGCAGATGTGCAGGCGTTCCTCGGTGAATTGGGTTACAGCATACCCGGTGCGCTGCTGAATCCGATTCTCTGCGTGGTGAACAAGATTATCCCGTGCCTCGACGGAGCGGGATATGACGACTGCAGCGCAAAGCTGATCCTGATGTACGCCGCCGCGCTCATGGCTACGTCGTCCGGCGCTCGCCGCATCAAATCGCAGGGTGCGCCGTCCGGCGCGTCCCGTTCGTTTGAATATGGCGATGACAGCATTACCTGGTTGCGCGACTCGCTGTCCCGTCTCGATACCAGCGGTTGCGCCGGCGGGTTGCCGATCAGCGCGGGTAACAGTGTCGGTTTCTTTGATGTGGTCGGGGGCTGCTGATGACGTACAAATCAGTTAAGCACGGGCTGCCGCGCTCATTCGTACGCGTCTGGGTGATGACCGACACCGGGCGTGAGACTACAGGCTACGTGAAATCGGACGGCGAGTGGTTCATCAACTGCCCGCGCATCCGGGCGACTGGCGCGAAGGTGCTGAGGTGGAAGGAGTGAAATATGGCGACTGTAAAAAGCATGGCTAGCGCGTTGAATGTGACGATTGTTTTCTGCGTTGCTGGAGAAGTTAAAACTTTCAGCGAGACAGTGATTTCACCAATCGTCATTGAGCGGTATTTGCAGCTGGAATGCGGTGATGTCATAGGTCTTTTCGTACCGGTCGGTAAAGGCCAGCAGGTCAATGCGCTGAATATCGAGTGGTTTGAGATTGAGCGCATTCCGGTGCCGAAGGAGTAACGCGTGTCGAGTGTTGCAAACTGGTCATATACCGCCACGGCGACCATCTGGCGAAAGTTGGAGGGTAATGACGAATACGGCGATCCGCTTGGTTATGCCGAACCTGAGCAAATCCTCTGTGATTACGAAGGCGGACTCAGCAAGAAGTTAGCCAGCCTTGGCGCTGAAACCGTCGTGAAGAATACCGTCTGGACAGAGTTCGCGCTGGCGGCGGCCGGTGATTACTTGCTGATTGGCGTATCTACCGAGGCTGACCCGGTTGTGGCAGGTGCTGATGAAGTGCGGCAGGTTATTCGCTACGCCGACACGTTCGAACGCTTGGCGGATGACTATGCCATTTTGACTGGAGTCTAGCCATGGGTATCAAAGTGAAAGGCATCAGCCAGGCGAAAAAGCACCTGAACGATGTCATCAACGACGTTAAGGGGCGCAAGGTAATTCGCGCACTACAGTCGGCGATGATGCTTATCGGTACCCGGGCGGCATATTACACCCCGATCGACACCTCAACGCTGATTAACAGTCAGTTCCGGGAAATCGACGCTGGCGGCGTGTTCATCACCGGGCGCATCGGTTACTCAGCCAACTATGCCGCGTACGTTCACGAAGCATCCGGCAAGCTGAAAGGCCAGCCACGCGCGCACTTCGGTGTGACCAGCAACCGGTCTGAGTTCGGCCCTCAGAAACCGAAAGAGTTCGGTGGTGGGACAGGAAAGGGCAACTACTGGGATCCGCATGGTGAGCCGCAATTCCTGACCAAAGGCGCAAATGACGAGCGCGATAACGTTGATGCGGTGATGCGCAAGGAGCTTTCGCTATGAGCAGAGATACATTCCACCACTGTGAAGATGGCCGTGGGCATCGGCAGGTATTTGTTAATGGCAACAAAATTAGCCGTGTCGTATGGGCTGATGAAGAGAGAGGGGTTGTGTGTTTTCACCCTGAACCGCTTAGATGCCATAGGCGAGGACCTTTGCGTGTGTATTCTCGCAAACTGCGCGGCAAGGTTACGGTTGTCTTTAATGACGAGGCGAAAACCAAATGACACCCATGATGCACGAGCGGGTGCGCAACATGTTCGGCGACGCCGGGCTAACGGCCGGTTTCACGGTGCAGCAGCTGATGTACGACGACCCAGGAGACCTGTCGAAGGCGATCATGGTATTCAGGCCAAATGGCGGTTCGAATATTCGTACTGACCTCGGTTCTGAGTACCACGTCCTCGTCGACGTCGTAGGCGCGAAAGATAAGCGCAAAGACGCGCTCAACGCTGTGCAGCGCATCGTCGACTACGTCCAGGCCAACCCCATGGCTGACGAGTGCGTAGGCTACATCCAGAACATGGGCGCAATTCCCGCGCCGGTGCTCACAGAAGAAGGGCGAATAGTCTTCCGACTCCAGTTCGCCTGCACTTACGGCGAATAGCCATCCCAACCAAATAACCCGCTCCGGCGGGTTTTCTTTTTATACGTCAAAGAGGAGTTTCACATGGGTAACTGCCCGAACTCGAACGAGCGCCTTTTCGGCGGTGCGGTCGTGCTGGAAGTCGCCGATGGCTGCCCGGACGTCAAGCCACTCGAAGGGGAGTGGATGGCGCTGGCTGCTGGTACGTCGAAAGGCTTCGACTTCAACCCGAACTCGGTTACCTCTGATGCGGATGACGGCGGCGGCTATGTCGAGACCATCATCACCAACAGTGATTTCACACTGAGCTTTGAAGGTGAAGTGCGCAAGAAGGACAAGCTGGATCAGTACGGTGTCGGCAAATTCATCAAGTATTTCGCTGACGAGCTGAAGGCCAAACGTCAACCCGGCATCTGGGTACGCATGGATTACGGTCCGGTCGAATTCGTCGGCTACATGAACATCACGGCGCTGAGCTCTGACGGCGGTACCAACGATATCGTCACATTCTCCACCGAGTTCAAAGTCGGCGATGCAACCACCATCGAAGTGAACGAGCTGACTGCGGTGGCGGTGACTGGCGTAACGGTAACCCCGGCAACCAGCACCGGCACGGCAGGCGGTACCAGCACCTTCACGGTGAACATCGCACCAACCGGCGCAACCAACAAAGACTTCACCGTCGCATCAACCGATCCAACCAAAGCCACTGCTTCAGCATCCGGTACTACCGTCACGGTGAACCGCGTCGCCACGGGCAGCGCGCAGATCATCATCAACACCGAAGATGGCAACTTTGTAGCCGTGCATACGGTTACCGTTACCTAACGGACATTCCAAAGGGCGGCGTGCTGCCCTTGATAATGACCGTTTACTGGAATACCTATGACCGCTTTAACCGATATTGGCGAGATCTCCATCAGCGATAGCCGCGAAGGCGGGAAAGACTACCTGTTGCGTCCTTCATTCGAGGCTATGACGAGGATCGGCACTCCGGTAGAAATTGTGCAGACGTACGCCACCATCCACGGCAATGACGTTGCTCAGCTGATTGAAGTGTGCGCTGGCACGCTGGGACGCTTTCCTGAATGGCTATCTCCATCATTCAATCGCTCTGCTGAGAAGCTTTTATCAACGTGCATGCTGGTACTTCAGGCGTGCTGCGATGACGACCTGACACCAATGATCGGCGAGTGGAAGGGGTGGCGGCACTGCGTCGTCTACCGACCGGGCAGATTGCCAAAGAACGACATCATCGTGCTGGCGCAGCACCTCATGCAGCACGGCATCGTCGGAAAAGCCAAGGTTCGCCAGTTGCAGCGCCATGAAACAGGCGAGCGCACTACAGAGTTTAAAGCATTCGACTACATCAGCGCAGCTCGCAGCCACTTCGGCATGAATCGCGCCGAAGCCTCGCAGTTAACGATGACCGAATTTCAGATGCTGCTGGCGGCTAAATACCCGGACCAGAAAGGCTTCACTCGCGATGAATACGATAGCATCGCCGACGAATACCTGGCTAAACAGGCCGCGCGCAGGGCAAAAGCAAAGCAATAACCGGAGAATGACATGGCAGGTGAGAAGAACGCCGGTAGCATCGTTTATGAAATCAGCGCCGACGTTGAGCCGCTGTTGCAAGGCGGCAAGCAGGCCATTGATGCTCTGGATAAACTGGATGCTGCGGCCCAGCAGTCAGGAAAGGGGATGGATAACCTCGACGAGAGCGCATCACAAACCGGATCTGCGTTTACAGAACTGGCTGGATATGCCAACTCCATGGACAACCAGCTACGCAAGCTGAACACCAACGTGAGCGGCATTGCCCGTGCAATGGAAGAGGCCCGAAGCGGCACCGGTGGTGCGAGCAGTGAATTTAGCCGTGCAGAATCAATCATCGAGGCGCTGGGTAACCAGTTGGCTGTGCTGGATGAAGCGCAGGAGAACGGAGCGCGCAGTGCGGCTGTTCTTGCTGCACAGCTCCGCGCCGGGTCGAAAGCGACAGACGAAGAAAAACAGAAGATCGGCGAATTGACCGGTCGACTGTATGACATGAAGACTGGCGCTGAGGGTGGCGCAAAAGGCACTGGCAGCTGGAAGAGCAGCATGCAGCAGGCCGGTTACCAGGTGCAGGACTTTATCGTACAAGTCCAGGGTGGGCAGTCTGCATTGGTAGCATTCTCCCAGCAGGGCTCACAACTCGCTGGCGCGTTTGGTCCGGGCGGCGCGGTTGTTGGCGCAGTGATCGCGTTGAGTTCTGTCATCGCTGGCGTGCTGATTACATCGCTTAATGGTGGAAAGAACGCCATGGACGCGCTGAAAGATGCTGCCGAAGCGATGGATAAGGTGATCACCATTTCCCAAAATGGCGTGGCCGCACTGTCTGATAAGTACGCACTTCTCGCGAAAACGAATACCGAAGTAGCAACGCTGATGCGTAACCAGGCGTTGCTGGAATACAACGAGGCTATCAACAAGATACCGAAGGCGATTAGCGATGCTTCGAGCTCGTTACTTTCCTTCGGTGACAAGGCGCTTTCTGCATTTTCCGGTGGCTATGCTTCAGTCGATGGTTTTAACGATCGTCTGGCTACTCTGGAAATCACCACGGATAACTATTCCGATGCGATGAAGCAGGCTTATGGGGCAGGTCAGGCGTTCCAGGCTACAGCGAACAGCATCGGCAATACGGTTGGCGCTGTGGCGGATAAGTTCGGCATTACCGAGCAGAAAGCTTTCGAACTGAGCAAGCAGCTTTCAGATATTGCCAAAAACCCATCGCCAGAGGCTTTACAGCGTTTGGCTACAGAGTTGCAGAACACGCAGAGCTCTACTGAAAAGGGGCAAACTGCGCTCACAGCGTTCGTTGGTAAGCTGGTAGAACTTTCGCGTGAGGCGGTAATCGCCAAAGGCAACGTCGCGGCGCTCAAGCAAGAGACAGACAATCTAACCAGCGGCCAGAAGAACCTGATTAAGCAGTCAGAACGTAATCTGGCACTGTCTAAGCTCCAGGGGGAGGCCCGCGCGCGGTTGCAGGCTCAATACGCTGCCGAAGATGCCGGATTTGCGAAGGATGATCCGCATGCCAAGCAGATGGAGGATGACGCTGCCGCCACTTACAAAAATACAGAGGCGCAGAAGGCCCTAAAATCCGAACAGAAGAAAGGATCCTCCCAGGCTGATTCTATTGCTCAGAAACTTGCTAACCTCAAACAGCAGTCAGAGCTCGCTGCCGACTCAACCAATAATCTGAGTCGCGAGCAGGCGATTCTGAATGCGCAGCAGTCTCTCGGAAAAGGAGCCACTAAAGAACAGATCGCGCTGGCTGGGCAGTATGCGGCGGCAAAATGGGATACGGCCAACGCACTCAAAGCACAAGCCGCAGCCGAGAAACTCCTGCCAGAAGCGCGTGAAAACGCAAGCTATAAACAGGATGTTCAGGATCTGAATACCGCTCTGGCTGCTAAGAAAATCAGTCAGGAGCAGTTCAATCAGACATCTGAGAGACTCGAGGCCACACACCAGGCAAATCTCGCAAAAATCCGCGCGCAGCAGGCGGTGACACCACAGCAAGATGCTGTAGGTGGCGTGGACCCGGTTCAGCAACTGGCGAATGAAAACGCCCGAAAACTCGCGCTTATTCAGGCATACGAGCAACAGGGGCTTATCACTCACCAGAACGCACTGGCTCTGCGCGCAGCAGCCGACACTGAATACGAGCAGCAACGCCTTGCGGCACAGTGGACTCTATTCTCTCAGCAAAGCGCAGCCAACCAGATGCTTGCGGCATCGCTTGATGCTCTTGGCAATAATGCATCCAGCGCTTTCGCTGGAATTATCACTGGCACGCAAAGTGGTGAGGAAGCTGTTCGTTCACTCGCCAACTCTGTTGTTAACCAACTGATTAACTCCTTTGTGCAAATGGGCGTCGATTGGGCTAAGTCGGCAATCATGGGTTCCACAACCCAGCAGGCTGCAATTGCAGCGACAACGTCAGCTCAGGTTGCAGGTATTGGTGTGCAATCCGCTGCCAGCACCACGGCAGCCGCTGCGTCGACTGCTGCATGGACGCCAGCAGCCATCATGTCCTCCGTGGCTTCATTCGGTGGTGCTGTTGCTATTGGTCTTGGCGCGATGGCCGGCATCCTGGCACTGTCAGGCAAACGCAAGAACGGCGGCCCTGTATCGGCTGGCGGAATGTATCAGGTCGGCGAAGGCGGCATGCCGGAGATTTACCAGGCCAGTACCGGAAAGCAGTACATGATACCGGGCGACAACGGCAGGGTGATCAGCAACAAGGAGATGACTTCCGGCGGAGGTGGCGGGGTGATAATCAACATCCAGAACTACACGTCATCCTCGGTCGATGCGCAGGCCGGTACGGATGCTAATGGAGGAGTGACTGTTGATGTAATTGTCGCTGACCTGAACAACGGCGGGCCAATCAGTAACGCAATAACCAGTAACATGAACGTTAAACGCACGCCAAGAGGGCAGGGCTGATGCCAATTATCGACTATCCCGACTGGCTGCCGCTGGCGCAGAAAGCCAGCAAAAACATGACTCTCGATACCGGGTTCCAGACCGATCAGCCAGCGGTCGGACCGGCTATCTTCGAGAATCAAACCGACGACCTGAAAGTGACCTGGTCACTGACGTGGATCTTCACGTTGGCTGAGGAGCGCGCTTTCCAGCAGTGGCTACGCAGCCCGAACTATCTCAACCGGGGCCTGAACTGGTTCCGGATGAATATCAATCTTGGCGGCAGTGGCCTGCAATTGCAGGAGCTTCACTTCACGCAGATGCCGGTGCAAACCAGTATCGACGGCGGAGTAGTGACATGGACAGGAACCGTTATTGCCAACCATCTGTACAACGCTGACGACGAGTTCGACGATATCATTGTTGAACTACCGCCGCCATGGGATTCGTGGCTGGATATCGTTGTTACTGGTTATCCTGACGGGCGCGACCCGGAATCTTTACCGAGAGTGCCGTGATGCCTACCTTCAGAGCTTATAAGCAGCAGCGCCCGACGCGCGGACTGTACGACACCATCACGTTCTACCATCCATCCTTTGGCTACGTCCGCCTGGTCGATAAGCAGTTCTTCCCGAAGACGCTCGGCGGCCAGACGTACACGCCAGCGCGCTTTGAAATCGAAGAGAGTCAGCAGAGCGGTACTCCGGTGATCGACGCCACTGTTAAGTTGGGGCGGCTTTCATCAGACATCAAAACGCTGATGAAAAAATGGAAGGGTGTGTCAAGGCTGTCACCAATCACCGCTACCAGGCAGATTTTCGATAGCGGAGACACATCTGCGCCTATGAAAAACTGGACGCTTTTTGTGAAGACTGTTGACGTTGATTCAGATGCCGCATCTGTAACCCTTTCCATTACCAACCCATTAAACAACAACATTGGTCGCCTTTATGATCCAGTCGAATACACGGGACTTCAGTACCTCTGATTTTATCAGCAGGATGATCGGCGTGCCGTGGGCTAACCGGGCCTGTTCGTTCGAAAAGGTGGATTGCTGGGGGCTGGTGGTCCTGTATTACCGCCATGTCCTCGGCATTGAGTTGCACCAGACGCCGGACTACGAAGCCGGGGCCGACTTCTTCACCTGCTATCAGGGTGACGTCGTTTTCTGGCGCCAGGCTGATAAGCCGGTTGAGGGCGGAATATTCGTCGGATATCGCGGCGCGCAGCCGGCACACGTTGGGCTGGTGCTTAACAGGCAGGCGTTGCACTCTCGCGGCGAGAACGGAAGCGTACGCATTGACTCGTTGCTGGTCATTCAGCGGGCATTTACAAAGGTGGAGTATTTTTCGTATGGCGTTGATTGAACTCCAGCGTTTCCCGGGAACGCCAAAAGAACGCTACAGGGTGCCAAACGGCACCCTTTTTTATGACTGGCTGGCGGCCAATGACGCTACCTTTCACCGCGATCTGCTGATCGTCCGCAATGGCGTAAAGTTGGGCGACGATGATGAGCTGGCGTTTGAGTTGAGCGAGCTGGACAACATCCAGATTTTCGACCAGCCGAAGGGCATTGTCGGCGACATTCTGAGCCCAATCTTTAAAGTAGTGGGCCAGGTGTTTTCGTTTCTGGCTCCGAAGCCGGCCATTGCGAACAGCGGCGGAAATTCTGTCGACTCGCCCAATAATAGCCTGACCGGTCAGACAAACACGGCGCGAGTATATAAAGCCAAACCGGATATTTACGGCCAGATTCGCTCGTTCCCGGACCTGATCCAAGAATCAGTATTCGAATACGTTCATCAGACGGCTACCGACGGCGGCCTGAAGTACGTCACTGAGTGGATGTGCATCGGGATCGGCAAATACGACTACGAGTCTGTACGCTACTCAGAATCAAGCCTTGGCTCTCTGGCCGGTGCAGAATTCCAGTTCTTCCAGCCGGGCGAGGTCATCCCGCAAATCGTCGAGGGCTACGGGTTCGATGACGTAGACGGTCAGGAAGTACCAGGCCAGAACGAGGCTAGCGATTTCCCGGTAGAGAGCGCCACCGCTACCACCGTGGTCAGCGGAACGTATTCCGGCGGCCAGATAGCGATGAAAATCATTAAGCAGGCTGATTTCGACTATTTCATGGGGCTGGTGCTGCCGCACGCCGTCACGTTCACAATCAACGTGACGTACAGCACCGCCTCCGGCAGCGTTACTACCGACGCGACATTCTCCGGCACGCTGATCTCCGCCGTTGAGACAAACGACGGTGCAGTGGTGAATCCGGTGCGCTGGTACACGTTTACGATGAACCAACTTGATGGACCGCAGGACATCCCTGCGAATGCGACGATCAACACCACGAAGTTCATCCTCAACGATAACGAGGCGCTGGTGGTTGGGCCGTTCTTCTCCCCGGTCGAGTCAACGCAGCTGTGGTTGCACACCCAATCTAGCCTGGGCGGGAAGAAAGAGACCAACTGGAAAGTGGTCATATGGAAAATTGACGATGACTACAATCAGGTGCCGGGAACGCAGCAGACCTTCACGTACCGGCAGACGACGCCTCACCAGTCGACAAGCGAAGTTTTCTATCGCACCGACAAATTAACGCCGTCAGGCGGCTTCGGGAAATACGCGGTCAGCTTCCAGCGCACCGATAACTCCAGCGATGCCAGTCTGCTGAAGGTCGAAGAAATCCACAGCATTAACATCCGGACAAATGTCGTTCACCCGACAGACACGCTGGTGCGGGTAAAGGTGAGGGCGACTGAGAACGCCCTTGGCAGCCGCGAGCGCAAATATAACGCTCTGGTGACACGCCATACCATCACATACGACCTCGACACCCAGACTGTTGATTACACGCTGCGTCCATCTCGTTCATTCGCCGATGCGGTAGCGCATACCTGGATAATCATGGGCGAGCAGCCGGTCAGCAGCATTGACCTGTACGGCCTGTACTCTATCGCTGAAAGCCTGCCTGACGAGCGCCTGGGTTACTTCGACTACACGTTTGATGACGAGAACGACTCTCTCGGCGACCGCGTGCAGGCGATCTGCAATGCGGCCTCAGTGGTTGCTTACTGGGATGACGGCGTGCTGACGTTTACCCGCGATCAGAAGGTTGATTACCCGGCGGCCGTATTCAACCGGGCCAACATGAAAACGGACGAGTACAAAATGACGTACGAGGCCACGCTTCCTGGCGGTTATGACGGCGTGCAAGTGTCCTACGTTCACCCGACTACAAACAACAAGACGTACATCAACTACCGCGTGCTGAACGGCGGCATCGTCGAGCAAGAAGCGGAAAACCCGAACAAGCTGGAGATAGTCGGCTTTCGCAACGAGTACCAGGCGCGGGAGCGCGCGCTGCGCGAAACTAAACGCCTGATTTACTCACGCGTGAAGATGAACGCAAAAGTGTTTGAAGACGGCATTATCCAGGTCGGTAGTGTTATCCAGATGCCAGACATCTACGACAGCAACCAGCAGCAGGGTTACATAACCGGCCGCGCCGGGAATAACTTTGATACAAGCGAGCCGATCACGTTTACCGGCTCGATGTATGTGCTGGTGACCGACAGTCTGGGTAATCCGACACTGCGCTACCCAGCAATCGCACGCACAGACACGAAATACGGATTCACCGCAGCAATACCCAGCATTCAGCTCAACATATGGAACGGAGACACTGTGCAGCTCCCGTCACGCTATCTCATCGCGACAGTGGAAGAACTGGACAGTCAACTTTGGACAGTAAACAGCATCAAGCCAAACACCGACAACACTGTGTCATTGACTGTCGCTGAGTACAGCGACGCCATCTACCAATAAGACCCTTTCTGACAATCCCAGCCCGGCCACCGCGCCGGGTTTTTTTATGGAATCAATATGGCTACGCAACCAACTCAAGATGCAGTACCGAGTGAATCGCCTCGCGACCTGAAGTTCAACGCAGGGAAAATTGACGAGTTTGTTACCTCTCAGGGCTGGACCTATACCGATCGCTTTGGTCAGAAGCACTACACCATTGAGGGCATCAATTATCTGTCCCAGCAGGCAATGGCCGCCTACGGTTACGTGATCCTTACAGGAAAAACATTCACCACCGGCGCGACTATCAACAACCCGAATGAGGTGCTGCTGAATACCGCCGACGGCGAGTATTACAAATGGACTGGTTCGTTTGCTTCAGGCCCGAAAGTTGTTCCGGCTAACTCAACCCCGGCAAGCACTGGCGGTATTGCGCCTGGGGCGTGGATTGGGGTAGGGGATGCGTCATTGCGGGCTGCGCTTGCAGCGGTGAGTGGCGCTGGCCTGGTAGGGATTTCGGTTGGCTCTGTCTATCCTGCTGGCACTGTCGGATCTGCCATTCAATACCGCACCCCTCAGATGTATGGTATTGAACCAAGCAACACAAACATCATTGGCTCCGGTCTGGATGCTATGTTTGCTGCTGGAGGGGATATCCGTTTCGAGAAGCCGGGTACATATCTTACAGATCGTGCTTGGGTATTGCGCTCAGGTACTCGGTTATGGATTGGCGCAGGTGTTATTCTTAAAGCTGTTGATAGTTACAACGGCAATATTCTTCAGAATTACAGTTATGCGGTTAATGCCGGTGCGGGAACAGCAGACGACTTCATTGAAGTTTGGGGGCCGGGAACCATTGATTTTAATGGTCTGGCAAAAGGATTTAATGGCACCGGGAGCATGGCTTCAGTGTTCAAAAACGTAACCACGTTACGTATCGGTGGCGGCATTCTCGTTCGCAACGCCCGTAAATACTGTTGGCTGATAGCTAAAATTCAGAATTTGCATGTAGATGGTCTACGTTTTAATACCATTTCAGACGGTATTCATTTACAGAATCCTTGTCAGAATGTTTACATCCGAAACCTAAGCGGTGTAACAGGCGATGATATGTGCGCTCTCACAGTGGGTGACTATCCGTCTTACGACATCAGTGAGCCAGGTGATTTCTCTAACGTAGATATCGCTGGGATTTATAGCCTGAACCAGGCCAACGATGAAGGAACGACAACTACAACGCTTTTGACCTTCGGTGGCGACGGCTCCGGCGTTTATGTGCGCATGAAAATTGCTGGCTTGTATGGCAACACTAATCACGCTGTGGCACGATTTAATGCTGACACCAACGGCTTGACATATACAAAGGTCAATAATTTACATGTTAGCGAAATTTATGCAGTTCCTAACCCTGCAAACGCCTGCCCAATCATAGAAATTAATGACCGTGGATATGGTGCTCCTCCTAACTTATATGGAGTGGAGATTGACGATTTAACCATTGAGAATGTTTATACTCGAAACGACGTAGCGCCCGTTGTTGGTATTTCAGGTACATACGGGACGATGGTACATCAGTTAACTATAAACAATGGTCCACGTAATGGCCTTGGGTTGGTAGCGCTGAACAATGCCAACACTACATTCTGTGAAACATTAATCATCAACAACTGTCGAACAATCTTTCCTGTAAATGCCAATTCATCAGTCGTTCAGAATAGAGGCGTGTTAGGACAGGTTTTCTTGAATAATATCCAGGCTTCCTTCACCAATACTACTCAAGGGAGAGTTTATCGAGGTATTGGAAATAATAGCCTTACGAAGATGCACGTAAACAACCTAACCCAATTGCGCGGGCTTGCAGCTTTCTACTCAACTGCCGCAATGGCTACACAACCGGAAATTTATATCAGCAATGCAACATTTGATGGAAGCACAGGCGTTGTCGATCTAACTGGGACTACAGCTAAAGTTTACTGTAGAAACGTAAAAGCACCGGTTGCTTCGGGGTTCGTTCCATTTTCATCGAATGCTGGAACATACTACATAAGTGGTGATGTTGATACCGATGGTTCTAATACTTTAGCGACATCAAATGCTGGAACCATCAGGTTAATGCGGGGGATTCACAACATAGCTTGTGATTTAACAAAATTAACATCTGTAGATAATTCATCCTGCTATAACTCGAATGCATCATTATCGTGTGGTGTTGGAATGGTCTCTGTTCAAAGCAAGGTATGGAAGCATATCTACACAGGTGCAACATACAACAGCATAATCTAACGCAAAGCGCCATGGAAGGCTATTTTTGCAAGCGATACTTATCAGATGAGACCGCTTGAGATTTCAGGTATCATCTGCATATTTATCAGTTAAGGGATTTTTATGAAAACTACACGCCGCAATCTTCTGGGACTATTACCCGCCTCACTACTGCTTGGTGGAACAGCTATCGCTGGTACAAAGAAGGCGAAGGAAGATTCACCATCGTTAAAAGGGGAAGGATTCCTAACCCCACAGGCATACGGCATTGAGCCTGGCGATAAGGTTTACGGCAAACAAATGGCAAAGCTGATTTCTTCAGGTGGCGATATCCGCTTTATTAAGCCTGGAGTTTATCTGACTGACAGAACATTGGTAATACCATCCTCTACTAGAATTTGGATTGGGAATGGTGTCACATTAAAACTTGCAGATAACTCCAATTGCAATATCTTTCAGAATTACGCATACCATGAGAATTCAGAAAAGCCAGACCAAACAATCGAAATTGCTGGTTCTGGTGAAATTGATTTTAATGGTAAAAATCAAAAAACATCTAACCTTACACACATGTGCAATATTTTAAAAAATATAGAGAATTTATATATTGGTGGGGGTTTGAAAGTCTCAAATGCAAATAAATATGCATGGCTGGTCGCTAAAATAGGTAATCTTACCGTTAATGGACTTAATTTTGATACCTTTTCTGACGGTCTGCACTGTCAGCCACCAATAAAAAATGCCTATATACGAGATCTTAAAGGTAAAACTGGCGATGATATGCTGGCTTTTACTATCGGAGATTATGCAAATTATGATATTTCCGAACCAGGCGACTTCTCAAATGTTGATGTATCGGGATTGTACTGCGACTCAGCATTGTGCGCAGTTAAAATAACTGGTAATGATATTGGTGCTTTCGATAAATTCCGTATAACGGGTATTTACGGCAATACAAAGCATGCAGTATTTAGAGTCTGGGGTGATACAAATTTACTGAGCACGACTGTAAGGAGTCTTACTGTAGAAGATATCCACGCTATTCCTGCTGATGGATATCCAGTGGTTGATATTGATGATAGAAACTTCGCTTCAGGAAAGTTTGGTATAGAAATACAAAATGCAACATTCAGGAATATATACAATTCAAGCGTTAACGAACAAACTATTCGCATTAGCAGCACCGTTGGCACCAAGATTCACAATCTTCATATTGAGAACCCCCCCCGCAAAACGATTTGCATTGTAGGAGTTAATCATAAAACTTCAGTTATAGGCAATCTTACTGTATGCAATGGATACACTGATTTCATAGATAACTCAAATAGTAGCATTGTTCTCAATAGAGGAACCATTGAGCGAATTGTCATTGATAACTATAAGGCAAAATTTCAAAATACTAAAAACGGATGTATCGCTAGGATGATTGGTGATTGTAGGGTTGATGAGGCTATTTTTAGCGGGGTATTACAAGAGAACGGTGTAAGCGGGTGGATAAACATTAACACTGGAATGTCTACAGCAAGCAATCTAAATGTTATAAACTATACTTGCAATGGTAGAGGCAGGATTGCACAAGTATTATCATCTAAGCTTTTTTTGAAAATAACTAATACAAAAGTAATCAATGGGAATCCATCAGATAAAATATTTTACGTAAAAGGTGGGGAGATTACAATTTCAGGTGATGTAGATTGTGATTACAACACAATTGCTGCTGATAATGGAGGTGTAATCAGCACAAGGCCTGGAATTAATAATATCTGCTGTGACGTTTCATTGTTGAAAGCAAAAGAATCATCAGTTGTGATTAACACGAATAATTCTCTCCCCTGCGGGCTTGGTTTGGTTGTGTTCTCAGGTAACACATGGAAAAACTTAGCAACTGGGAGCGAATTTAAGATTAATAAATAATTTCCTTAAAAATTAAACGGTCAGGCCCGCAAAAGTGGGCTTTATGTTTAACTCTTGATTTCTTAGTCTTACAAGTTATGCTGTATATACATACAGTTATTTTGTGAGGTGATTATGCCACGCACAGCAGACATCCATGCCGCGTTTGCAGCGGCAATAGAGTTAAACCCGAAAGGCTACCGCTATCTTCGTACCGACTGCTTCATCGAGAAGTTGCGTCAGTTCAACTGGCACTACACGCGAGAAGATGCGAACGCATGGATAGAGCGCTATCAAAAAGACTTCGCTGATAAGACCATCGACGGCAGCGAAAACCGCTATTGGATCTTACGCAACATGGGGAGGGTGCAATAATGGGATTTGCATCACCTGCTAACGATTATGTCGAACGACAGCTATCGCCTGAAGTCATATGCAACATAGGCGCGGAAAGCAGAGTACTTGAAACTGATGTTGGCTTTGCTGTCATTGAGCCAGCCGATAAAAAGAGGTTAGGCGACGTTCTCCTGATCCTGTGCGCTGGCCGTACCCAGTTTGCAAAACTGATGGATAGATCACTAATTACTGATGATGGAGAAGCCATTGAGGGTGTTGCGCTTGAGGAACTGGAGGTTCTTGGACGGGTGACGTTCTTCGTCAATCGCGCATTGGGTGATGATGAATGTCCGGTATAAAAACGGTGCGCACCTAATCTTACAAACGGATTCGTGGCGATTATGACGATGGGGATGGAATGCGTAAAGCGGCTGGTTTCGAAACTGGAAGGAGCTACGCAAAACAAGATAGCATGTGGGGGCAAATTTGGGGGCAAAATAGACGCTCGGGGCATGAAAAGGGGCATGATGTTTTCCGTGATTCTCTAACATTCTCCGATAGTGATGAAGCTAATTGATTGGTTTTCTTGTAAAATGATGAATGCAAAAAGAATTATGGGTTCAGGCTTTTATCTGGCTACTATTAAAAGCCGGACGTTAAAACACTACCCGTAAGACAACCTGAGGGAATGCTATGCAGTCTGATATTCTGAACACCGAAGTGACCACCATTGATGGCGAGAAAACCACGCTGGAACGCTATAAAGGCAAGGTTTTGCTGCTGGTCAATGTGGCGTCGAAATGCGGCCTCACCCCGCAGTACGAGCAGCTGGAGAACATTCAGAAAGCCTGGGAGAAAGACGGCTTTGTCGTGCTGGGCTTCCCGTGTAACCAGTTCCTGGGCCAGGAGCCGGGTAGCGAAGAAGAGATCAAAACGTTTTGCAGCACCACCTACGGTGTGACCTTCCCGATGTTCAGCAAGATTGACGTAAATGGCGAAAATCGTCATCCGCTGTACGCCAGGCTGATTGCCGCTGCGCCGACGGCAGTCGCCCCTGAAGAGAGTGGTTTCTACGAACGCATGGCCAGCAAAGGGCGTGCGCCGCTGTATCCGGATGACATTCTGTGGAACTTTGAGAAGTTCCTGGTAGGGCGTGACGGGCAGGTTGTCCAGCGCTTTTCACCGGATATGACCCCTGAAGATCCGATCGTCATGGAGTCAATTAAGCTGGCGCTGGCAAAATAATGACCGTGCTGATGCAGCTCACAGACGTCGCCGAGAAGGGACGCCTGGCGCCCATTACCGCGTCCGTCAATGCAGGCGAAATCCTGCATCTTGTCGGGCCGAATGGCGCGGGCAAAAGCACGTTGCTGGCGCGGATGGCGGGGCTGACCTCGGGCAGCGGGACGCTCTCGCTGCTGGACCGTACGCTATCTGAATGGTCGCCGGCTGCGCTGGCGCACCGGCGGAGCTATCTGGTTCAGCAGCAGGTGCCGCCGTTTGCGATGCCCGTCTGGCACTATCTGATGCTGCATCTGCATGATAAACAGCACGCGGCGCTGATCGAGTCTGTCGCCGCGGCGCTTGGGTTAGAGGATAAACTCAGCCGCCACGCCAGCCAGCTCTCGGGCGGAGAGTGGCAGCGGGTACGCCTGGCCGCGGTGATCGTGCAGACCCATCCCGAAGGGAACCCGCACGGGCGTCTGCTGCTTCTGGATGAGCCGATGAGCGGCCTGGATGTGGCCCAGCAGTCTGCGCTGGACAGCTTGCTCAGCGCGCTCTCCCGTCAAGGTATCGCCATCGTGATGAGCAGCCATGATCTGAACCATACCCTGCGTCATGCGCATCGGGTGTGGTTATTATCGCAGGGCAAAACCATCGCCTGCGGCGCTCGTGACAGCGTGTTAACGCCGCCAAACCTGGCAAAAGCCTATAATATGTCGTTTCGACGCCTGGATATCGAAGGGCATAAGATGCTCATTTCGACCGCGCAGGCGTAAGCGTTTCTTGCGTCGCGGCGCGATTGCACGCTAAATTACGGAAACAATAATAAAAGCAGAGGAATCGTCTGAAAATGCGAGTGTGGTTTCTCCTTGTGGCGACGTTAATTCTTGCGGGATGCAGCAGCCACCGTGCGCCTCCGCCGAATCCGCGGCTTTCGGATTCCATCACGGTGATTGCAAGCCTGAACGACCAGCTAAGCAACTGGCGTGGTACGCCGTATCGTTACGGCGGCATGAGCCGGGGCGGGGTGGATTGCTCGGGGTTTGTGCTGATGACGTTTCGCGATAAGTTTGATTTGCGGCTGCCGCGCGAAACGCGCAAGCAGGCTGAAATAGGAACGGAAATTGATAAAGACGATCTGCTTCCGGGCGATCTGGTCTTTTTCAAAACCGGATCGGGGGAGAGTGGACTCCACGTTGGCATCTATGACACCGATAACCAGTTTATTCACGCCTCGACCAGCCGCGGCGTAATGCGCTCCTCGCTGGATAATGTTTACTGGCGTAAAAACTTTTGGCAGGCGCGGCGTATTTAGTCACGCCAGGCAACGATGTTAAGACGGCATGGTAACTAATAAGCCATGCCGTTTTTTCTGAAAAAAAGATGATTAAAGTTAAATTTACCCCACATGAATTATGTCTGTATGTGTCTGTTTTATCTAAAACTGGCTATTAACCAACAACCAGGATAAGATTATTTAAGATTCAGGGATAAATCTGAAAATTAATACGGATCGAATGAAATTAAACTTATTAAAATCAATACAGTGGAATTGTGTCGGCAATTGCTCCAGGATGTCCTCTTTCATCTTTAACGCGGGGCGAGCGCAATGATAATCACGCTAGATAATGCCTACCAGTCTGAACTTTTACTTTTGCCTGCCCGGAATAGTGCAGGGGAACTTAAAGGTTTAGAGGTGTTGGTTAACTTCGTTGACGTGGGCTCAGACGTGCGTATCCCTACTGAACTGGTTATCCCGCGCCTTTCGGTGGCCGATGAACTGGCGCTTTTTCATGAAAAACTGCAATTGCTCGATACCTGTAAACTGTTTTTTATTCAGCATCAGTTAATTGCATGGATCAATATTACACCTGCAATTGTTGAGTTTTTATTAACTGACGGAAACAGTGTTTCATTACTTGAGCGCTACCCGTTTCTGGAGTTTACCGTTAATGAGAACTATCCCGGTTTAAATAACGGAAAGGACAATCTCAATCTGGCGAGAATGGCGATTCGTTTCCCGCTGGTGCTGTCGAACTTCGGCGCGGGAGCAGCCACCCTCAAAGCGATTTACGATGGATTGTTTAAACGGGTCACCCTTGATAAAGGCTTTATTCAGCAGCGTGCGTTTGAACTCTCCTTCGAGCCATTTATGCGCGCGATCCTCTGGCAAATAACGCCGCACTGCCAGTCGGTAATGGTTGCCGGAATTGACGATCACGGTCTGTTACAACGCGTTCTTTCATTTAATTTCGGTGCCATGCAGGGCAGCCTGTGGCCAGCCGTAACGGCAGAGCACGTCACGACGCGCGTTCAGTGATAACCCTTTTCTTCGCCCGTGTTTAATTCCCGGTAAAACCTCTACACTAAAAGCAGGAGGACCTATGACCCTGTCTTTTACCGCACACTGGCACGATGAATTGCCCGGCTTCTATACCGCTCTCAATCCCACTCCGTTAGATAACGCCCGTCTGATCTGGCATAACGAGACGCTGGCGGATTCGCTTGCGATCCCCCCGGCATTATTCCAGCCGTCCGAAGGGGCAGGCGTGTGGGGCGGCGAAACGCTTTTGCCGGGTATGCGACCGCTTGCGCAAGTCTATAGTGGACATCAGTTTGGCGTCTGGGCAGGGCAACTCGGCGATGGCCGTGGGATCCTGCTCGGTGAACAACAGCTCCCCAACGGCGAAACCGTAGACTGGCACCTCAAAGGGGCTGGCCTGACGCCTTATTCGCGTATGGGCGATGGGCGCGCCGTACTGCGTTCAACTATTCGCGAAAGCCTGGCCTCAGAAGCGATGCATGCCCTGGGTATTCCGACATCGCGCGCGCTGTCGATTGTCACCAGCGATACGCCCGTTTCACGAGAAACGATTGAGCAGGGGGCGATGCTCATCCGCGTTGCCCAAAGCCATCTGCGTTTCGGCCATTTCGAACATTTCTACTATCGCCGCGAGCCGGAAAAGGTTCGCCAGCTTGCCGATTTCGCCCTTCGCCACCACTGGCCGCATCTGCAGGACGAGGCGGACAAATACCTTTTATGGTTCCGCGATATTGTCGCCCGCACCGCGTCGATGATTGCGCGCTGGCAGACCGTCGGTTTCGCGCATGGCGTAATGAACACCGACAATATGTCCCTGCTGGGGCTGACCTTTGATTATGGGCCTTTTGGTTTCCTCGATGATTATCAGCCGGGCTATATCTGTAACCATTCGGATTACCAGGGGCGCTACAGCTTTGATAATCAGCCTGCCGTCGGGTTGTGGAATCTCCAGCGTCTGGCGCAGTCGCTGTCGCCATTTATCGACGTGGAAGGCCTGAACGATGCGCTCGATAGTTACCAGGAAGTACTGCTGCGGGAGTATGGTTCCCTGATGCGCAGCAAGCTGGGGCTGCTGACGCAGGAGAAAGGGGATAACGCGCTTCTCAATACCCTGTTCTCCCTGATGGCCCGCGAGGGGAGCGACTACACCCGCACCTTCAGAATGCTGGGCCAGACCGAGCAGCAGAGCGCCGCCTCACCGCTACGCGATGAGTTCATTGACCGACAGGCCTTTGATGACTGGTTCACCGCTTACCGCACGCGCCTGCAGCGTGAGCAGATTGATGACGTCACCCGTCAGGAAAAGATGAACGCGGTAAACCCGGCGATGGTGCTGCGCAACTGGCTGGCTCAGCGGGCGATTGAGCAGGCAGAGCAGGGGCAGTATGATGAACTGCACCGCTTGCATGCTGCGCTACGCACGCCGTTTGCCGACAGGGAGGATGATTACGTCAGCCGCCCGCCGGACTGGGGCAAGCGGCTGGAAGTGAGCTGCTCAAGCTAAGGGGCAAGAAAAACCTGCGGCGCGGCGTGAGCCGGGTGCTGGCCGACGTGAACCTGCGCGCCATACCAGTGGGCCAGCGCATCGGCCTGCAGCACCTGCTCCGGCGTGCCGTTGGCCACAATGTGCCCGTTGTGCAAAAGCAAAATCCTGTCCGCCCAGAGTGCCGCCAGATTGAGATCGTGCAGCACCACGCAAACGTGGAGATGGCCCTTGTCGGTCAGCGACTTCAGCAGCCTGAGTAGATGCTGCTGGTGGTAGAGATCGAGCGCCGAGGTCGGTTCATCGAGAAAAAGCCAGCCGCGAGGCGCACCGTCTTGCCAGAGTTGCGCCAGCGCACGCGCAAGCTGGACGCGCTGCTGCTCGCCGCCGGAGAGAGCGTTGTACTGTCTTCCGGCCAGCGGCAGACAACCGGTCAGCGCCATCACCTGATGAATAATTGCCGGTTCCGGCTGGCGACTCCACGGCGCGCGTCCCATCCCGATAACGGCCTCAACGGGCCAGTCGAAGCCGAGCTGAGTATGCTGGCGCATCACCGCGCGATAGCGCGACAAGGTGTCCGGTGCCCATTCGCTCAACGCTTTTCCCGCCAGAAAACAGCTGCCACTGACGGGTTTCAGGTAACCCGTTAGCAGCCGCAGTAACGTGGATTTCCCCGCGCCATTCGGGCCAATCAGTGCCACCAGTTCGCCCTTTGACAGCGTGAGCGAAACGTCTTTAATAAGCGTGCGCCCCGCGAGCGTACAGCACACATTTTCAGCGCAATACCGTTCAGCCATGTCGGCCTCCCCGACGAAAGATGAGCCACAGGAACCAGGGGGCACCGATAAGGCTGGTCAGCAACCCGACCGGCATTTCTGCGGGCGCGACCAGCGTGCGTGCCACCGTATCCGCCACCAGCAGCAACAGCGCGCCTGCCAGCACCGAGCCGGGAAGGGTCGCCCGATGATCCGCGCCCAGCCACATGCGCATCAGGTGCGGGACGACCAGCCCGACAAAGCCAATAACGCCGCTGACGGCAACGGCCGCAGCCACCAGCAGCGCGCTGCACAGAAGTAAAATCCGCTGCACCACCACGACATCCACCCCCAGATAGTGCGCCTCTTCCTCACCCAACTGGAGGAGGTTGAGCGCGCTGGCGAGACGCCAGATAATCAGCACCGTCGGCACCATCAGCGAGGTCACGGCCAGCAGCGTTGACCACTGTGCCTGACCGAGGCTGCCCATACCCCAGAGTGACAGCTGGCGAAGCTGCGCGTCGTTGCTAAGCCATGAGAGGACGCCCACCACGGCACCGCATAAGGCATTTATCGCAATTCCCACCAGCAGCAGGCGCGACAGCGAACTGTCACGCTGCTGGCTGAGCACAAAGATCACCACTGTCGCCGCCAGCGCGCCAAGAAAGGCCGCCAGCATGGGGGCATACAGCATGACCAGCGCGGGCAGCGAAAGCGGGATGACCACCCACAGGGCAACGGCCAGCGCCGCGCCGTTGCTGATCCCGAGCAGGCCGGGGTCCGCCAGCGGGTTACGAAACAGCCCCTGCATCACGCAGCCCGCCAGCGCCAGAGAGCCGCCGATCGTCAGGGCCAGCAGCACGCGCGGCAGTCGAATGGTCAGCCAGATCTGACGCAGCGCCTCATCGCTGCTGTTCCACAGCAGGCTTACCGGCAGACGCAACGCGCCAAAGCCAGTTGCCATGAGGGTCATCACGGCGAGAAAGAGGGCCATTCCCCACAGCGACAGGGTTGTCCGGCGGGTCATCAGGGCAATTGCTCCGCTTTGGCGCGCAACTGCTGGATGGCCTGTGGCGTGCGCATGCTAAAGCCCAGCAGCGCCATATCATCAATGGCCAGCACCTGCCTGCCGCGTCCCGCCGGGGTCTGTGCCAGACCCGGCAACTTCCAGAGATTCTCTTCCCCGCCCAGCGCTTTTATGCCGTCCTGGGAGATGACCACCAGATCGGGCTGGCTGGCGATGGTGCCCTCCTGCGAGAGCGGCTGGTAGCGGGTGAAGCCCTGCATCGCATTCTGCAGCCCCGCCGCCCGGATAGCCGCATCCGCACCGGTCTGCTGTCCGGCTGCCATGGCGGTCATCCCGCCGTGGTTGAGGATAAACAGCACCCGTTTGCTGAGCGGTGAAGCGGGCAGCGCCGCCAGTTCCGCGCGCAGCGTGTTGCGCAAGGTTTCCCCCTGCGCCTCACGGTGAGTGGCTTCGGCAACGACGCGGATCTTTTCGTCGATGACGTCCAGCGTATTCCGGGCGGGCACGGTGATGACCCTGACGTGACTCTGCGCAACCTGTTCGAGCGCCAGAGAAGGCTGCGCCTGCGCGCTCGCCAGAACCAGCGTCGGGCGCACGGATAAAATGCCTTCGGCGTTAAGCTGGCGCAAATACCCCACGTCGGGCAGACGCGTCGCCGCCTGCGGCCAGCGGCTGGTGCTGTCGCGCGCCACCAGCGAAGACCCTGCGTCAAGGGCGTAGACAATCTCCGTGACGTCGCCGCCGAGCGTGACGATTTTCTCCGGCGTGGCGGCAAAGGTCACCCACGGCAGGATGCCAAGCAGGGCAAGCCATTTTTTCATGCGGCCAGTCCTTTCGGCGTCAGGGCGTCAATCTGGCTGCGCCACTGGCTCTGCTCCGGCTCACCTTCGGTGCGTTGGCCGTACAGCTGGGCGATTTGCGTGCCGTCGGCGGCGAACAGCTCCAGGCTGGTGACATGACCGTCTGCGGTGGGTTTACGCGTCACCCAGGTTTCCGCGACGGTCTCTTCCAGCAGATGCAGGGTAAAGGCCTTATTGAAGATATTCAGCCAGCCTTTCATCGGCACCAGCTTTTCTACCACGCCGGTGAAGATCTGCACGCAGCCGCGGTTGCCCACGAACACCATGATTTCATTGCCGTCCTGACGCGCGGTTTCCAGCAGCTTCGCCAGCGCACCGTTGTCCACCTTACAGGCGAGGTCGTCGCCCACCAGGCGGAACGCCTGCTGGCGGCTGAGGCTGTGGCGCTTAAGCAGGCTGAAGAACTGATGCACGTCGGTCATGGCGCGCCACTCTTTGTCTACCGTGTCTGCGTCGGCATGTTCAGCGTGCGCAGGTGTTTCGGCCGGTTTTAACGCCAGCGGCGGGTTATCGGCAATGATGAAGCGCGTCAGCACGTCGCCCCAGGCGCTGACATCGGTATTGTCGGTGGTGTACACCTTGAGCAGGGCGTCGCCCTGATGGTCAAAGAACTGAATGCTCTGGCGCTCGCCGCGTGCCGTGGCTTCGCTGACGTGAAACACGCTTGCCCACTGATTGAGGAACAGGCGGAGATCCAGCGCGCGCGGGTTCAGCACCAGCCCGGCGTGGCCCTTGAGATGCTGGTTTGTAAACGCGCCCACCTGCTCATGCACGGCGTATTCGTTGCGGCAGATACACTTGGTTTCACCCACGGCTTCCAGCGCGCCTAAAATTTCGCGGATTTCACCGCGTAGCCGCCAGGCGTCGTGGCCCACGCGGGCAAAGGTCAGCTCCGCTTCGCTGATGTTCATCAAGCCTGCGATGTCACGTGCGTACTTACCCGGGTTTTGTTCTTTTAGCTCAAGCCAGCGTGTATAGTGATTCATTATCTTTTCCTTGCAGATTCTTGCTCCGGTGAACCGGGGCGGGGATTACCACTGATAACTTACAAAAATCTTGCCGTTACGGCCGTCCTGCGGGATGCCCTGCGGTGACCAGTATTCTTTATCGAAGGCGTTGCCCAGCACCAGCGTGGTGGTCACGCCTTTGAGCTGTTCCTGGCCCTGATAGCTGACGTAGAAATCGTTGACCGCATAGCCCGGCTGCTTGCTATAGCTGCTGCTGATGTGGGTTGAGCGATCGACAAAGGTGCCGATCCAGCCCACGGAGAAGCCGCTTTGTGCCACCGGAATGTCGAGCTTGCTGGTGACGGTGTCCGGGTTAATGCTGGAGATATACTCGCCCGTATCGGTGTCTTTACCCCGCGTGCGGTTGTAGGCCACGTCAAGGTTGAAGAGGTTGGCCGAGTACTTCGCCATCACATCCCAGCCCCAGATTTTGGCGTTAGGTACGTTATAGGACATGGTGGTGGCCGCAGCAAAATCGACGGTGGTAGAGATGTAGTCTTTGGCTTTGGTATCGAAGTAGCTGGCTTTGAACTCCAGCGCATCGTTGGCGAGCATCAGATCGTCAAAGCGCAGGCCAAAACCGACCTCCTGGGTTTCGTTGGTTTCCGGTCGCAGGTTGGGGTTTGGCACCCAGTAGTTAGTGTAGAAGCTGCCGATGGAGAAATGTTTGGAGTCGTTGTACATCTCGCCCATCGTCGGCGCGCGGAAGGCCTGCGCCCAGGAGCCAAACAGCATCAGCCAGTCGGCAGGGCTGACGGTTAACCCGGCACGGGAGGACCACTTATCGGCATCCACATCGTCGTAGCCGTTGCTGCTGCCGCGATAGTTATCGTAACGGGTACCGCCGAGCAGGGTTACGGGCAGGTCGCGCAGGGTGATTTCGTCCTGCAGCCAGCCGGAGCTGAAGTCAATTTTCGCCTCCGGGAAGCCGGTGGTCGCGCCGCCCGGAGTCTGCTCCTGACGGTAATATTCACCGCCATAGGTCAGCAGGTGAGAGGCAAAGGCGTCGCTGAACAGGCGGGTACGGTTCTCGACTTTTCCGCCTTTGGTCGTCTGCTTGCGGAACTCACCGGTTCCGTCGATGTTCTGGGCGTTGATGCGCGCTTCGGACCAGTAGAGCTTCGCATCGGCGTTCAGCCAGTCGTTGCCCGGCGGCGCAATGTTATACCCGAGCTGGGCATCGCGCTGGATGGTGGAGCGGTTGGTCATCGGGTTACTGCTGTCGCTCGCGTCGGTGGTTTGCGGGTTTTTCGGCTCCTGCGCATCGTTATTGTAGTAGCGCAGGGAACCGCTCAGCGTCTGGGCCGGATCTATTTTCCAGCTGCCTTTCGCCAGCATGTTGTTGATCGACTCATCATTGGGGGCCGTTGCGCCGTCGCTCTGACGAATGTCGCCGCGGTCGCGGCTGGACCATGAGACCACGCCGTCCAGGGTATCGGTGCGGCCAAAGGCGCTCGCCCCCATGCCGAGGCTGTGATCGCCCGTCGCACCGGTACCAAAGACGCGATAGCCGCTATTTTTGCCCGGTTCCAGCAGGTCTTTAGCATCGACGGTGTCGTAGGAGATCACGCCGCCCAACGCGCCGCTGCCGTACAGCAGGGCCGACGGACCGCGAACCACTTCGATACGCTTAATCAGCGCCGGGTCCAGGAAGGTGCTGTTCAGGTGGCCGGTGTCAGTCCCCTGACGAATGCCGTCTACCAGTACCAGCACGCCGCGGCGGTCGTAGCCGCGCAGGTTAACGTCCTGGCCGTTGGTGCGCCCGCTGCCGTCCAGCGTCAGGCCGGGCACTTTGCGCAGCAGGTCGGCAGCCGAACTGGCGGTCTGGTTTTCCGGGGCGGAGGCGTCAATCACGCTGACCATCATCGGGGCTTCAAAGGCGCTTCGGGCGTTGCCCGTGGCGGTAACGGTAATGTCTTCTGCTGCGGCAGCAAACGCGGTGCCCGGAAGTGCACTGGCAATCGCCAGTGCCAGGAGGGAAGGGCATAAAGACGCGGAACGCGGGTGTGGCATAGCAACTCTCCATTAAGAATCGAAAGCGCTGGCTGCCTGGGGATCACCTGGGTGGCTGGCGTATTTTTGTTTACTTTATTTCGTGAGGATCAGTTTTCCGGCATTCGTCTGGCGCAGCAGGTAGAGCTGGCCGTCATGCTCGATAATCACCCGCCCTTCAACGCCGAGCAGCGTTTTGCTGTCAATGCGGCGATCGGCGGAGGCGGGGGACGGTGCTGTGTGTTTTTTTACTGGCGTTGCCGCGCTGTGATCCGTACGTGACATAGTGTTTATAAATAACAATCAATGTAACAATGATAATCATTATCAATAAACTGCAAATTCACGGCAAGCGTTTTTGTGAAAATATTGTGACGGGATCAAATTTGGGGTGAGAAGAGGGATGGTGCGGTCTGGTGCCCTCACCCCGGCCCTCTCCCACGGGGAGAGGGAGAAAACATTAAAAAAGGCAACTACGTTGCCTTTTTGCTTTTACCTTGCCACCCGGCATAGCCTCAGAAGCGGCTGTCCACTGCCGCTGCCAGTTTCTCCACCAGCAGCTCGCTGTCTTTCCAGCTCAGGCACGGATCGGTAATCGACTGGCCGTAAACCATCTGCTGACCGGCAACGATTTTCTGGGTGCCTTCTTTGATGAAGCTTTCAGCCATAATGCCCGCCACGGCGGTCGAGCCGCTGCGGATCTGCTGGCAGATCTCATCGCAGACGTCGAGCTGGCGACGGTGCTGTTTCTGGCAGTTGCCGTGGCTGAAATCCACCACCAGGTGCTCAGGCAGGTCAAATTCTGCCAGCGTCTCGCAGGCGGCAGCGATATCGTCCGCGTGGTAGTTCGGTTTTTTACCGCCGCGCATGATGATATGGCCGTATGGGTTGCCGCTGGTCTGGTAGATGGTCATGTGCCCGTTCTTATCCGGGGAGAGGAACATGTGGCTGGCACGCGATGCGCGAATGGCGTCAACTGCGATACGGGTGTTACCGTCGGTCCCATTTTTAAAGCCCACCGGGCAGGAGAGCGCGGAGGCCATCTCGCGGTGGATCTGACTTTCAGTGGTACGCGCGCCAATCGCGCCCCAACTGATGAGATCGGCGATAAACTGCCCGGTCACCATATCCAGAAACTCGGTGGCGGTCGGTACGCCCAGCTCGTTCACCTGCAGCAGCAGTTTACGCGCCAGCTCAATACCGTGATTAACGCGGTAGCTCCCGTTAAGGTCCGGGTCGGAAATCAGCCCCTTCCAGCCCACCACGGTGCGCGGCTTTTCAAAGTAGGTACGCATCACAATCTCGAGGCGATGCTGGTACTTCTCACGCAGCCCCTGCAGACGTTTTGCGTAGTCCATGGCGGCATCAAGGTCGTGGATAGAGCACGGGCCAATCACCACCAGAAGGCGCTTGTCTTCACCGCTGAGGATTTTTTCAATGCGTCGGCGCGAGGCGGTGACATGGTCAGCCACGCCTGCGGAAACGGGATGGCGCTGTGCCAGTTCAGCCGGTGTGACCAGGCTATCAATGCGCGCCGTGCGGAGTTCGTCGGTTTTATTCATGGAATATCTCAGAAATTTTTTGCTTCATCGGCAGACTACCGGGAAGTGATGGGCATCACCTTAAACCAATCCCCGCTGATTTCAAGTTCGGGGCGAGGCCGCCCCGACGATGCGGCTGATGATACCCGAATTCGTGATAATGTACTAGCATATTAGTACATGCGGCGATTCAGCCCCATGATATCGAGGATTTTGGTGGCAATCTCTTCCACCGAATAGTTAGTGCTGTTCAGCCACGGGATCTGGTTTTTGCGGTACAGGGCTTCAACCTCGGAGACTTCCATCCGGCACTGACGCATCGACGCGTAGCGGCTGTTTTCGCGGCGCTCCTCGCGAATGGCCGCCAGCCGTTCCGGGTTAATGGTCAGGCCAAAAAGCTTATGCTGGAGCGGCTTGAGCGCGGCGGGTAGCACCAGGTTATCCATATCGTCGGCAATAAAGGGGTAGTTCGCCGCCCGGATGCCAAACTGCATCGCCAGATAGAGGCTGGTCGGCGTTTTGCCGCAGCGCGACACGCCAAGCAGGATCACCTGCGCCTGATCGAGGTTGCGCATTGAAATCCCATCGTCGTGGGCGAGGGTGTAATCGATAGCCGCGATGCGCGCGTCGTATTTGATGAGGTTCCCGGGGTTCAGCCCGTGGGTGCGATGCGCGACAGGCGTCGGGTCCAGCTGCAGTTCGCTCTGAAGCGGGGCAACCAGCGCCTGCACAATATCCTGGCAGAAGCCTTCACTTTGCAGAATGATGGCGCGGATCTCGGGGATGACAATCGAATAGAAGACCAGCGGGCGAATGCCGGTTTGCTGGAAAATGGCGTCAATCTGGTCCTTCACCGCTTTGGCCCGACTCTCATTTTCCACGAACGGCAGCGTGATGCTGTTAATCGATACGGGGAATTGCGACATCACCGCATGGCCTAACACCTCGGCGGTGATCGCCGTACCATCAGAAATATAAAAAACGTGGCGATCAACAGCATTATCCATTTTATTCACCCTGAAGTGCGTACGTAATTGCCTGAAAGCATAAATTAAAAAAGTTAATTGCACAGCAAAGAACTTGTCCTAAATATAAATGAAATGGTGTTTTTAATTTTCCTGAAAAGTGGATTTCATTTTTCAAATAGCGGCTTTATTTCTATGGTTTTTCAGTGAATCTATAGGAATCATCGGGTTAGTAGCCGGGTGGAAACTGTCCTAAAAATTGAAAATTTAAATTGCTTACACGATTCACCGTTTTTTTAGCGCAAACAATTATGCCAGTATAAATACGTAGTCAGGCGTTTCTTACTCCGATCAAATATCACAAAAGGATTGTTTCGATGTCCAACAATGGCTCGTCACCGCTGGTGCTTTGGTATAACCAACTCGGCATGAATGATGTAGACAGAGTTGGAGGCAAAAATGCCTCCCTGGGTGAAATGATTACAAACCTGTCCGGCATGGGTGTCTCCGTGCCAAACGGGTTTGCCACAACGGCCGATGCGTTTAACCTGTTTTTAGACCAGAGCGGCGTGAACCAGCGCATTTACGACCTGCTGGATAAAACGGATATAGATGATGTTACCGAGCTTGCCAAAGCCGGGTCTCAAATCCGCCAGTGGATTATCGACACACCTTTCCAGCCGGAACTGGAAAAAGCCATTCATGATGCCTATAACCAGCTCTCCGCCGATGATGCGCAGGCCTCGTTTGCCGTGCGTTCTTCTGCTACTGCGGAAGATATGCCGGATGCCTCGTTCGCCGGACAGCAGGAGACCTTCCTGAACGTCCAGGGCTACGACGCAGTGCTGGTGGCGGTGAAGCACGTGTTTGCTTCCCTGTTCAACGACCGCGCGATCTCCTACCGCGTGCATCAGGGCTATGACCACCGCGGCGTGGCGCTTTCCGCTGGCGTGCAGCGTATGGTGCGCTCCGATGTGGGCTCTTCCGGCGTGATGTTCTCCATCGATACTGAATCTGGTTTTGACCAGGTGGTGTTTATCACCTCCGCGTGGGGGCTGGGTGAGATGGTGGTGCAGGGTGCCGTGAACCCTGATGAATTCTACGTTCACAAACCTACCCTGGCCGCCAACCGTCCGGCGGTGGTGCGCCGCACCATGGGGTCGAAAAAAATTCGCATGATCTATGCCCCGACCCAGGAGCATGGCAAGCAGGTAAAAATTGAGGATGTGCCGCAGGAGCAGCGCGACCGTTTCTCCCTGACCGATGCTGAAGTGGAAGAGCTGGCGAAACAGGCCGTACAGATTGAAAAACACTACGGTCGCCCGATGGATATTGAATGGGCGAAAGACGGCCATACCGGCAAGCTGTTTATCGTGCAGGCGCGCCCGGAAACCGTGCGTTCCCGCGGCCAGGTGATGGAGCGTTACACGCTGCACGCCCAGGGCAAAATCGTGGCCGAAGGCCGCGCCATCGGCCACCGTATCGGTGCCGGTCCGGTGAAGGTGATCCACGACATCAGCGAGATGAACCGTATTGAGCCGGGTGACGTACTGGTCACCGACATGACCGACCCGGACTGGGAACCGATCATGAAGAAGGCGGCAGCCATCGTCACTAACCGCGGCGGGCGCACCTGCCACGCGGCGATCATCGCCCGCGAGCTGGGGATCCCGGCGGTAGTGGGCTGTGGTGATGCCACCGAGCGCATGAAGGACGGCGAGAGCGTGACCGTCTCCTGTGCGGAAGGGGATACCGGCTATGTGTACGCCGATATTCTCGACTTCAGCGTGAAAAGTTCCAGCGTCGATACCATGCCGGACCTGCCGCTGAAGATCATGATGAACGTCGGTAACCCTGACCGCGCGTTTGACTTCGCCTGCCTGCCGAACGAAGGGGTTGGCCTGGCGCGTCTGGAATTTATCATCAACCGGATGATTGGCGTGCACCCGCGCGCGCTGCTGGAGTTTGACGAGCAGGACGCGAAACTGCAGAACGAAATCCGCGAGATGATGAAAGGCTATGACTCGCCGAAAGAGTTCTACGTGGGTCGTCTGACCGAGGGGATCGCGACGCTGGGCGCGGCGTTCTATCCGAAACGCGTCATCGTGCGTCTGTCTGACTTTAAGTCTAACGAATACGCCAACCTGGTGGGCGGCGAGCGCTACGAGCCAGAGGAAGAAAACCCGATGCTGGGCTTCCGTGGCGCCGGACGCTACGTGTCCGAGAGCTTCCGCGACTGCTTTGCGCTGGAGTGTGACGCGGTGAAACGCGTGCGCAACGACATGGGGCTGACCAACGTCGAGATCATGGTTCCGTTCGTGCGTACCGTGGATCAGGCGAAGGCGGTGGTGGACGAGTTGGCGCGCCAGGGGCTGAAGCGCGGCGAGAACGGGCTGAAGATTATCATGATGTGTGAGATCCCATCCAACGCCCTGCTGGCTGAGCAGTTCCTCGAGCATTTCGACGGCTTCTCTATCGGTTCAAACGACATGACGCAGCTGGCGCTGGGTCTTGACCGTGACTCGGGCGTGGTTTCCGAGCTGTTCGATGAACGTAACGAGGCGGTGAAAGCGCTGCTGTCGATGTCCATTCGCGCGGCGAAGAAGCAGGGGAAATATGTGGGCATTTGCGGGCAGGGTCCTTCTGACCACGAAGATTTTGCCGCCTGGCTGATGGAGGAGGGCATTGACAGTCTTTCCCTGAACCCGGACACCGTGGTACAGACCTGGCTGAGCCTGGCGGAACTGAATAAGTAATATTGCTTGTGTCATCAAGTCGGGGAGCTAACCACTCCCCGGCTTTTTTTATGCCTTGTGCGTACACAGGGCAAAAAAAAGCCCATCGTGGGAGATGGGCAAAGACTACACACAGCAATTCGTTGTTTCACTCAGGGGATTTCCATGCTTATAAATCAAGGTGTTGATTTATAACCGTGTCCTAATAGTAGGCATCTCAACTTTTAGCGTCGATCAGATTCCTCTCAATAGTTAAAGAGAAGTAAAGATTTCGCATGTTTAATTGCAGATGGGCGGGATATAGGGCGGGTCTGACCAGTGGGCAGAGAATAAATAGTTTAGCGTTGTTTAAGTATTCGAACAGCAGGCCGGGTAAGCGAAGGCGCCACCCGGCAACAGGTTTACTGCGTATTCTTATCTTCCAGCGCTTCCAGTTCGCTCAGGATCGCGTCCGGGTCGGTGCCCGGCGGTGGGATTTCATGCACCCAGGCGGAGAACAGACGCCAGGTCACGGCCAGCAGAACCGGGCCAATAAACAGGCCGATCATCCCGAAGGCAATCAGCCCGCCGATCACGCCGGACAAAATCAAAATCAGCGGTAAATCGGCACCCATGCGGATCAGTATCGGGCGGATGACGTTATCCATGGTCCCGACCACGCAGCTCCACACCAGCAGGACGGTGCCCCAGGTGGTATCGCCCGTCCAGTAAAGCCAGATGATGCTCGGTACCAGCACCAATAAAGGGCCCAGTTGCGCAAGACAGGTCATCAACATCACCACGGTAAAGACGGTGGCATACGGCACGCCGGAGACAGCAAGGCCGATGCCGCCGAGGATCGCCTGCACCAGCGCGGTAACCACTACACCAAGCGCGACGGCGCGAACGGCCTGAGCGGCCAGCAGCACGGCGGCGTCGCCGCGTTTACCGGCGAGGCGGGTCGCGAAGTGACGTACGCCGAGCGCAACCTGCTCACCGCGCCAGTACAGCAGGGCGCTAAACACCAGCATCAGCGCACAGTGCATCATAAAGCGACCGATATGCGCCGCCTGGCCGACAAACCAGGTGGTCGTGGTGCCGATGTACGGGCGGACTTTTGCCATCAGGGCGCTGCCGCCCATCTCCAGCAGACCGTGCCAGCCGCTGTAGAGCTTTGCGCCAATCACCGGAATGCTGTTGAGCCACGCGAGGTCCGGCAGCGTCATGTCGCCGCTGCTCACGGCGCGGATCACCGGGCCGCTGGAATCAACGAGGCTATTCACCAGCAGGGCAATCGGAATAATAAACAGCAGGAACAACAGCAGGGTCATCACCAGAACGGCTAAAGCGCGGCGACCAAACAGCATCTTCTGCAGACGCAACAGCAGCGGCCAGGTGGCGACAACGACGGTCCCGGCCCATGCAAACCCGAGAATAAACGGTTGAACAATCCACAGACACGCAATGATCATAAGTGCCAGAAACAGCACCGACAGCAATATTTGCGCAACATCCCTGGGCTGACGAAGATTGACCATAAACGAAACTTTCCTTTTTAGAACGCCAGAACGGCTGGCGGGAACATAAACCGCGTATCACTAATCATTAGTGATTTCAGCGATTTTTGACAGGCGGATTCTGCCTGTAATTCACCAGAGCACATAAGAAAAAAATGTGATAAAACTTTCCAGACACAACGCAAACGATTTCACACCTCTTATTAGGGTCGACAGTAATGATCCCACAGATTTCTCAGGCACCCGGCGTCGTTCAGCTGGTGCTTAATTTTTTGCAGGCACTGGAGCAACAGGGTTTTACAGGTGATACCGCCACGAATTATGCCGACAGGCTGACGATGGCGACGGATAACAGTATCTACCAGCTTCTTCCTGATGCGGTCGTCTTTCCGCGTTCTACCGCCGATGTCGCGCTGATTGCACGGCTGGCGTCGCAGGAGCGGTTTCTCTCTCTGGTCTTCACCCCGCGCGGCGGCGGGACGGGCACCAACGGGCAGGCGCTGAACCAGGGCATTATCATTGATATGTCGCGCTATATGAACCGCATCATCGAAATTAACCCGGAAGAGGGGTGGGTGCGTGTCGAGGCGGGCGTCATTAAGGATCAGCTCAACCAGTACCTTAAACCTTTCGGCTACTTCTTTGCCCCTGAGCTCTCCACCAGTAACCGCGCGACCCTTGGCGGGATGATCAATACCGATGCGTCGGGGCAGGGGTCGCTGGTGTACGGCAAAACGTCCGATCACGTTATGGGCGTGCGCGCCGTGTTGCTCGGTGGCGATATCCTGGATACGCAGCCGCTGCCGGTTGAACTGGCCGAGACGCTGGGCAAAGAGAACACCGTCACCGGGCGCATCTACCGTACCGTGCTGGAACGCTGCCGGGACAATCGCCCGCTTATTCTTGATAAATTCCCGAAACTGAACCGCTTCCTGACGGGCTACGACCTGCGCCACGTTTTCAACGACGACATGACGCAGTTCGACCTGACCCGCATCCTGACCGGTTCGGAAGGGACGCTGGCCTTTATCACCGAGGCGCGCCTTGATATTACCCGGCTGCCGAAGGTGCGGCGGCTGGTGAACGTCAAATACAACTCCTTTGATTCCGCGCTGCGCAATGCGCCATTTATGGTTGAGGCGCGGGCGCTGTCGGTGGAAACCGTCGATTCCAAAGTCTTAAATCTGGCCCGGGAAGATATCGTCTGGCACTCCGTCAGCGAGCTTATCACCGACGTGCCGGACAAAGAGATGCTTGGCCTGAACATTGTGGAGTTTGCCGGGGATGATGCCGCGCTGATTGACGGCCAGGTGGCGGCATTATGTCAGCGTCTGGATGAACTGATGGCGCGTGGCGAAGGCGGGATCATTGGCTGGCAGCTCTGTCAGGATCTCTCTGGCATCGAACGTATCTATGCGATGCGCAAAAAAGCCGTGGGGCTGCTGGGCAATGCCAAAGGGGCCGCCAAGCCGATCCCGTTTGCGGAAGATACCTGCGTTCCGCCGGAGCATCTGGCCGATTATATCGTTGAGTTCCGCGCGCTGCTGGACAGCCACGGCCTGAGCTACGGCATGTTTGGGCATGTCGATGCCGGGGTTCTGCACGTTCGCCCGGCGCTGGACATGTGCGACCCGCAGCAGGAGATCCTGATGAAAGAGATCTCTGATGACGTGGTGGCCTTAACGGCGAAATACGGTGGATTGCTGTGGGGCGAGCACGGGAAGGGCTTTCGCGCCCAGTACAGCCCGGCGTTCTTCGGCGAGCAACTGTTCGGCGAGCTACGCAAGATCAAAGCCGCCTTCGACCCGGATAACCGGCTTAACCCCGGCAAGATATGCCCGCCTGAGGGCGTGGATGCGCCGATGCTGCAGGTGGATGCGGTTAAGCGCGGCACCTATGACAGGCAGATCCCGATTGCGGTGCGCTCGTCCTGGCGCGGGGCGATGGAGTGTAACGGCAACGGGCTGTGCTTTAACTTTGACGTCAACAGCCCGATGTGCCCGTCGATGAAAATCACCAGCAACCGGATCCACTCTCCGAAAGGGCGTGCGACGCTGGTGCGTGAATGGCTGCGCCTGCTGGCCGATCGCGGAGTGGATCCGCTGAAGCTGGAGCAGGAGCTGCCGGAAAAACGGGCCAGCCTGCGCTCGCTTATCGAACGCACCCGCAACAGCTGGCATGCGGACCGGGGCGAGTACGATTTCTCGCACGAAGTTAAAGAGGCAATGTCCGGCTGTCTGGCCTGCAAAGCCTGTTCTACCCAGTGCCCGATTAAAATTGACGTGCCGGATTTCCGCTCGCGCTTCCTGCAGCTTTACCACACGCGGTATCTGCGCCCGATGCGCGATCACCTGGTGGCAACGGTCGAAAGCTACGCCCCGCTGATGGCGCGCGCGCCTAAAACCTTCAACTTCTTTATTAACCAGCCGCTGGTGCGCAAACTTTCCGAAAAACATATCGGGATGGTGGATCTGCCGCTGCTGTCCACGCCGTCGCTGCAGCGCCAGCTGGTGGGGCACCGCTCGGCGAACATGACGCTGGAACAGCTTGAGGCGCTCAGCCCGGAGCAAAAATCCGGCATGGTGCTGGTGGTTCAGGATCCGTTCACCAGCTATTACGACGCCGAGGTTGTGGCCGACTTCGTGCGGCTGGCTGAAAAAATTGGCTATCAGCCGGTGGTGCTGCCGTTCTCACCGAACGGTAAGGCGCAGCACATCAAAGGTTTCCTGACGCGCTTTGCGAAAACCGCACAGAAAACGTCTGATTTTTTAAATCGCGTTGCGCAGTTGGGTATCCCGATGGTCGGCGTCGATCCTGCCCTGGTGCTCTGCTATCGCGATGAATACAAGCAGATCCTCGGCGATAAACGCGGTGATTTTCACGTGATGCTGGTCCACGAGTGGCTGCCCGCCGCGCTGGATAAGACCGCGCAAACCGACGTCAGCGGCGAGTCGTGGTACCTGTTTGGTCACTGTACCGAAGTGACCGCACTGCCCGGCGCGCCGGCGCAGTGGGCCGCTATTTTCGCGCGTTTTGGCGCGAAGCTTGAGAGCGTCAGCGTGGGCTGCTGCGGGATGGCAGGCACGTACGGCCATGAAATCAAAAACCACGCGAATTCGCTCGGCATCTATGAGCTGTCGTGGCACCAGGCGATGCAGCGTCTGCCGCGCAACCGCTGTCTGGCAACGGGCTATTCGTGCCGCAGCCAGGTAAAACGTATTGAGGGTAACGGGGTTCGCCATCCGCTACAGGCCTTACTGGAGATTATTGGATGATCTGGAAACGTGAAGTGACGCTTGAGGCGCTCAACGCCATGGGCAACGGGAATATGGTGGGGCTGCTGGATATCCAGTTTATCCGCATTGGTGAGAATGAACTCGAGGCGACGATGCCCGTGGATCATCGCACGCATCAGCCGTTTGGCCTGCTGCACGGCGGCGCATCCGTAGTGCTGGCCGAAACGCTGGGCTCGGTGGCAGGGTACCTGTGTACTTCCGGCGAGCAGAAGGTTGTCGGGCTGGAGGTGAATGCCAATCACATCCGCGCCGTGCGCAGCGGTCGGGTGCGTGGCGTGTGCCGCGCGCTGCACGCCGGGAGCCGTCATCAGGTGTGGCAGATTGATATTCTGGACGAAGAAGATCGCCTGTGTTGCTCGTCGAGGCTGACGACGGCGGTGGTGTAAAGTTTCCAGATGCTTTGCTTTTGGTCAAAAACTGGTCAGCACGTTGTGATATACTGGTCACGTTTTGTACATAAGCGAGGACATCATGGATTCTGAAATAACCCCAACCCAGCTGGCAATTGAATATTTACGTCGCGATTCGAGCAACCTGTCTCCGGCGCAGTACCTGAAAAAGCTGAAACAACTTGAACTCGAATTTGCTGACCTGCTTGCACTCTCTTCAAATGAACTCAAAGAAGAGATCTATTTTGCCTGGCGGTTGGGCGTTCATGTCCACTAAGCACTGAAAAAAGGTCGCGCTTGCGGCCTTTTTTGTGCCTGTCATTCAGTATTTGGCCGGCAGTTTGTTGATGGTAATCAGCCTGCCTTCCTCCATTTCGATAAACCCGCCTGTTTTAAGATCCGCCAGAATACGCATCACGCCGCTTCGCGAAAGCTGGGTTTTGTCGCGGATGTAGCGTTCTGCCGTGACTGCGGAACGGTAGCTCTCATCTTCTTCCATCAGCCGGAGCAGCTGCTGGCGGATCATCTCATACGCCGTTGGAGCTCCCTGAGGCATGATGGCGTTATAGAGCCGGTTATACATAAACATCAGGTGGCTGGAGAGCAGCCCCCAGAGCGCATTCTCTTCGATGATGTGGTTAACCTGAGCCGTAGTCAGCACCCCGATCAGGCAGGGCGTGACGGTTTTAAGGTAGTCATCAAAAAAAATGTCCGTCAGGTTAGCGACGCCAAACAGGGCAGGGCTGCTGGCCGTTGAGAGCATCAGCGTGTCGCTTCGGCGGTAGATTGCGACCGTCCCTTCAAGGATCAAATAACACATCCCTTCACCGTTGACCTGCAGATCTAGTTGTTCGCCGCGGCCTGTTGTACGCGTGACGCACGAGGGACGTAAGAAGGCGATCAGCTCTTTAGCGTAGGGTGAACCTCTGGAAGGTTTTTCAGACGAGGACATAACGGATAACCTTATACATAGATTATCTCATTATAGTGCGAACCGCGGGGTCATTACCCGGTTTAAAGGGTTACCGATCAATATTTTCGCGGTAAATGATGAAGCTCAAGCAGTATCCCACGCTCCATGGTGATGTACTTTCCGGTACGCAGTTCGGCAAGAATACGCATGATGCCGCTGCGCGATAAATAGGTCCGGCTTTTAATATACGCCGCTGCGGTGGTATTCAACCGGATGGCTTCCGGCTCCTGCATCAGTTCGACAAGCTGGAAGCGGATGATGTCATAGGCCGACATCTGCGAGATTTGCGCGCAGTGCTCATAGACGCGGGAGGCGGTGTAGATCAGCAGCTTTGAGAAATGCTCCCACAGATCCTCGCGCGCAACGAGGTTATTAAAAACCTCCAGCGGAACGCGTGCAATTTCGGATGTCTCATTCGCCCTGACGTATAAATGCTCAGATGAGAACTGGCTGCTCACGCCGAGAATAAACGGAGCCGATTCAGAATTTAAAACAATCCCGTCACCGCGACGGTGCAGGGCCACGCCGCCTTGCAGCAGCAGGAAGCACTGGCGGATCTCTTTATCATAATACTGAACGACTTCGCCGCGGGCGAGCACCATGCGTTGTGCAGCAGGCAAAACATGTTTAATGAGTGTTTCAATGTGCCTGTAAGGTTTTAATTCAAGTACCGTTGATATTCCGCTGTCATGGGCGGCGGACAGACGCGTATTCATTTAAGACCTCAACTGGGAAGCGTGATTGTTTTTTGATCACCTGCGAATTATCTTAAAAAATGAGGAGGGAGTGAATATGTAGCACGGGTCTAAAAGTAGACCGAAGGACGTTGCGGGAATAAGCCACTGAAAAGGTTACTAACGCGGAAAGAGTCTAAAAATAGACTCGCAAAATTTTGAGTAATATCCGCGACATAGGCAGTGTTAATTTGCGGTTAAAACAGAGTCTACAGCTAGACCTCAAATCGATTGTATTCAACATTAAGTTTCTCTAAATTTTATACAGCGGTCAGAAAATGCACATTGCATATCGCCAGATAAAAAGAATTGCTGTCGATTCTTTTTACGGCTTCCTGCTGCGTGAATGTCGATAATAAATAAAGTTACACGGGATGATGATGATGATGAAAAAAATGATGGTAATGGCTGCCCTTGCAGCAAGTTCTGCCCTGACGGCAACAACGTTATTCGCTGCAGCAGGATCCGTAAATTTCGCGGGTAATATTCTGGATTCCGCCTGTGATGTGGATATCGCGTCGCAAAACCAGGTTGTCGTACTGGGCGATTATTATAAAACAGAGTTTACCGCCACCGGCTCCAGAACGCCCGCAACGAAATTTAATATCGTTCTGAAAAATTGCCCGGTTACGGTGACCAGCGCAAAAGTGCGTTTTGACGGTACGCCGGATATCAGCAATTCAAACCTGCTGGCTATTGATTCCTCAGTAGCGGGTGCAGCCACCGGGATTGCAATTAACCTGATGACGGCAGATAAAGCAGACCTGCCTCTGCACGGTACCAACGGTTATACCTATATGCTGAGCAGCACTGCGGATAATACGTTGGATTTCTATGCTCAGTATATCTCAACTGCAGCGACGGTGGTCGCGGGTCCGGCTAACTCTGTGGCTAACTTCTCTGTGGTTTACAACTGATATACGAGCACAGCGTTATTACGCTTACGTCTCGATGGGGGGCATATTGCCCCCTTGTTTCAAACAGGTAGAAAAATGAAAGTTATTGGCAAAATGATTCTGATATCGGCCGCTGCTCTGGGTATAACGGACGCGTACGCCGGTGTGATTATCGGCGGAACGCGCGTTATTTTTGACGGGGCTAAAAAAGAGGCCTCCATTAACGTTAATAACCCTGACAGCTCGCCTTATCTGATTCAGTCCTGGGTGGATATGCCACAAGGGGAGAATAATAAAGCGCCGTTTGTGATTACGCCTCCGCTTTATCGTCTGGAGGGTGGGCAGCAAAACGTTGAACGAATCGTGCTGACCGGCGCACTGCCCCAGAATAAAGAGAGTTTGTTCTGGCTCAATATAAAAGCCATTCCCTCATCGGCAGCCCAAACCAATGCCCTGCAAATTGCCGTGAAAACACGCATAAAGCTGATTTATCGTCCGGCCAATTTAAAAGGCTCCAGCCCGGAAGAACAGGCGAACCAGTTAAAATGGCAGCGCAGGGGCAATACTCTGGAAGTATCGAACCCGACGCAATATGTCATCAATTTTAATGAAATAAGCCTGGGTGGAAAAAAAGTGGAAGACGTGACGTTTGTTCTGCCAGGCTCGGTCACCCGCTTTGCTATTCCGCAGGGGGCTAATGGTAGTGCAATGATATTTAAAATCATCAATGACTACGGCAGCCCTGGAATAACCCATCAGGTTAACGCGTCATTATAAAGTAAAGGTCTCTCCTGAAAACATCAGGGAAAAGAAATGGCAACGAAAAAGAATAAAATGTGGCCCGCGCGTCAGGCGTTATATTTTGTCGTTGCGTTTTTCAACGTCGCGCAGTCAGTTTACGCCCGTGAAACATTCAACCCCGAGCTGGTGGAGCTGGATAACCCGGGTATGGGCAAAGCGGATTTGTCCGCGTTTGAAACGGGCGGTCAGGCGCCGGGCCAGTACCGCGTTGACATTATTCTCGACGGCCAGCTTGTAGAGACCAAAGACGTGCAGTTTATTGCCGGGAAAGCCGCGGACGCACCCTTGCAGCCCTGTCTGAGCCTCGAGCGGCTAAAAGCGTGGGGTGTAAAAACCGCGCTGTTCCCCGCGTTGTCGCAAGACAGCGCGGACTGCGTCAACCTGGAGGCGATCCCGCAGGCCAGCGCACGGTTTGAGTTTGCGGCGCAGCGGCTCATCATCAGTATTCCGCAGGCCGCGATCGCTATGCCCGCACGCGGCTATGTCTCGCCCGACCGCTGGGACGACGGGATCACCGCCGCCATGCTGAATTACAGCCTTAGCGGGGCAAAAGGCTGGGCCAGGCAACATACCGGAACGGACGCCAGCAGCCAGTACATTAACCTGCGTCCAGGGCTTAACGTCGGGCCGTGGCGACTGCGAAATTACAGCACCTTGTCGCGAGACGCGTCAGGGCAGAGCAGCACGGATACGGTTTATACCTATGTTCAGCGCGCCATTATCCCCCTGAAAGCGCAGCTTACGTTAGGCGACAGCGCGTCCCCCTCGGATGTGTTTGACAGTCTGCCGTTTCGCGGCGGCCAGTTGGCCTCGGATGACGATATGCTGCCGGATTCGCAGAAAGGGTACGCCCCGGTGGTCAGAGGGATTGCCCGCACCAATGCCCAGGTAGTTGTGCGCCAAAACGGCTATCAGATTTATCAGACCTACGTGGCGCCCGGGGCCTTTGCGATTACCGATATGTACCCTACCGGCGGCGCGGGCGATCTTGACGTCACCATAGTGGAAAGTGACGGGAGCGAGCAGCACTTTACGCTGCCGTTTGCTTCTCTGCCGGTTTTGCAGCGGGAAGGGCGACTGAAATACGCGCTCACCGCCGGACAGTACCGCTCGTATGACCGCAGCGAAGAAAACACGCCGTTTGGCGTAGTGACGGCCATATATGGTTTGCCGCAGGGATACACCCTTTACGGCGGCGTGCAGGCATCCGCTAAGTATCAGGCCCTGTCGCTGGGGGTCGGAAAAAATATGGGCGGCCTCGGTGCCGTGTCTGTGGACGTGACGCGGAGCGAATCATCGCCTCGGGGCGAGGGCCAGGCTCACGGTGAGTCCCTGCGGGCGCGATACGCTAAAAACATGGTCAGCACTGGCACCCATTTTTCAATTGCGGGCTACCGCTATGCCACCCGCGGCTATTACGGCATGCAGGAGACTCTGGATACGTATGGCGATAACCGCATCGTTCAGGAGCGGCGTCGCAACCGGGCGGAGTTGACGATGAGTCAGTCGCTCGGCGGGAACCGTGGGTCGCTGATGCTGAGCGCGGCGCGGGAAGATTACTGGAATTCCGGACGAACCATGGCGTCCTACAGCCTTGGGTATAACAACTACTGGCGGCATGTCAGCTTCGGGTTGACGTGGACGTACAGCAGAAACGGCACCCCCGACGCCAGTGGCAGCCAAAAACGGTATGAAAAAGATCAGCTTCTGGCCCTTAACATCAGCGTTCCGCTTGATGCACTCCTGCCGCAGACGTGGGCCAGCGAAGGGATGAACGTCAGTAAACACAATGGCACAACGCACAACGTCGGCCTGAACGGTGTGGCGCTGGACAACCAGGCCTTGAGCTGGAACCTGCAGCAGGGCTATGGCACCCGTGGCGCAGGCAACTCCGGCACCCTGAGCGGCGATTATAAAGGCGCTTACGGCGATGCGAGCCTGGGATACGGCTACGACAAACAGAGCGCCCGCCTCAACTATGGCCTGCAGGGCGGGATTCTTCTGCATGAGAATGGCCTGACGCTCTCGCAGCCGCTTGGCGAGACCAACTCACTGGTTAAAGCGCCGGGCGCGCATGATGTTGCTATCCGCAACCAGCCGGGCGTCAAAACTGACTTTCGCGGCTATACGGTGGTCAGCAATCTGTCGGTATACCGTCAAAACGACATTACCCTCGCGCCCGAAAGCCTGCCTGACGACGTCGAGCTGGAGCTGACCACCCAGACGGTGACGCCAACCCGTGGCGCGGTAGTGCGATCGGACTACAGGGCGAAAATTGGCCGCCGCGCCCTGATAACCTTGCTTTACCGGGGGCGTGCCGTGCCTTTTGGTGCCATCGTCACCCTGGCGCGCGTGGAGAGCGACAGCGTGATTGTGGGCGACAGAGGGCAGGCGTACCTCTCCGGTCTGGAGGATCGGGGAACGCTCGACGTGAAGTGGGGGCCTGGCCCGGACCAGCAGTGCCGCGCCGCGTTCACGCTTGCGGACCCGCCTTCTCCGGCGGGCATGACCGAACTGACAATTAACTGCCTTTAGGGTTTAACCGATGCGATTACCGATCTTCATTTTTATGCTTTGTCTCGCGTTAAGCGCACCTGTCGCGGACGCCGGCACCTGCACGACGATCACGCCCCTGGAGTCGACGCTCTCGGTAGGGACGTTGTCAGTGCAGCGCGATGTCGCGGTGGGGACGGTTATCTTTTCCCGCGCGGCCACCACGACGAAATCGTATTTAAGTGGCTGTAGCAACCCGTTGATCCTAGGGTTCAGCCTGCGATACCTGAATGCCGTGCCGAGCACCCTGGGCAATCATATTTACGATACTAATATCCCGGGAATTGGTATCCGCTTCTCTTCGGGCGCGCATTTCGACAACCCGATGAACACCTTTTCGTATAACGCGCAGACATCTTACGTGGAATGGTGGGGCGGGAAAATTGAACTGATTGTCACCGGGCCAGTGACCTCTGGCTCGCTGACGCCGGGCGTTGTCGGCGTCGTCGCCGTGCAGGACGCTGACGGCGTTTTTCGCGACGGCCTGACCACGCGTATTACCGACGGAACCGTTAATGTCGTGGCCTGCACGATCCTCACGCCGCAACTGACCTTTCCGATAGGCGATATCTCCGCCGCGACGTTTGGCTCAACGGTGGGCACTACCCCTTCGGGGGCGCAAAACACCCAAAACCTGGGTCTGAATTGCGATGCGGGCGCCAACGTGACGGCGACCTTAAGCGGCATTCAGAATCCCGATGTGGCGAATAACAGCGTGCTGGCCTTAACCGGACAGGGTAACACCGGCACGGCAAAAGGCGTCGGCGTACAACTGTTATATAACGGCACGCCGCTGACGTTGAATAACCGTCTGGTGATGAAGTTCGCTGCGGGTGGGCAGGAGACATTTCCGTTGACCGCGCGCTATTACCAGACGCTGCCGGTCGTGGAGGCGGGCTCCGCGAATGCATCCGCCACGCTTAATCTCACCTACCAGTAGCGGGAGCCTGTGAAGATGAATATCAAAATGTTGCTGTTGGCGAGCCTGCTGAGCACCAGTGCAGAGGCTGCGGATGGGGTGAACCTGAGCGTCACGGGAAATATTGTCGCGTCACCCTGCGTGTTTAACGCAGGCAATGACAGCCTCGATATCAACCTTGGCGATCATCAGGCCACAAACATGGCTACCCCGGGCGCGTCTACCGATCCGGTTTCGTTTAACCTGGCCTTTACCCTGTGCCCGGCGGGCACGCGGAGCGTAACGGTGCTCTTCACCGGCACGCCTGATCCCGACGCTGGGCCGGAGTATTACAAGAACAGCGGCACGGCGACGCATGTGGCTATTGCCATGTCCGAGGCGAGCAGCGGGACGTTAAAGGGGAGCGGGTCAACAATTACGCGGGCGATCGGCGCAGACAGAACGGTCACGCTGCCCATGCAGGCCGTGGTCACATCGGTCGACGGCAGGGCAACGCCCGGATCGCTGAGCGCGGTGGTGGTCCTCACCATGCAGTACAACTGAACGGTATGAGCGTAAAGAGAGAAAAATGATCAATATCCTGATAAAAGAATCTAATGCCTTATTCCGCTGCGGACTCACCGCGTTTTTTAGCGATTTCTTTTGGCGCGAACGCGGGCAGACTATCGGCTTCAATTTTACTTTTACACCTGAAAGCGTAAAAAACGCCGATATCATCGTGCTGTCGTTATGCCCGGGGGAGTGCTTTACCTGTTTGCCGGAACTGCATGCGCGACAGAAGGGGATAATCATTGGCTTTGTCGATGATGACCGGCGCGCCTGCGCAATGGGCTCCTGTTTTGAGGATATTATTTTTATCTCCCGACGCGCATCGCTTGCCAGAATGCGCCAGGAACTCTGCCGTCTGTGGCATAACCTCCAGCGCCCGGAATATCATCAGCAGGCCGTATCATGTTTTGATTGCCAGCAGAAATACCTTTCACCCCAGCAGATTCGCATTATGATTGGCTTGCATAAAGGTATGACGGTGCTGCAGATAGCCAATAAATTACGTATTAGCGGCAAAACCGTGTTTACGCACAAATATATGGCGATGCAGAAATTCAATTTGCGCAGTGATTATGAGTTAGTGCTGTGGATGAATCGGCTGGCAGAGAAAAATAACTGGCCTGCCGTATTTCGCGATGAGCTGAGTCATTAATCGTAAAAAGCAGAAGAGGAAAAGGGCGTGTCATTCTGGATAAAATGACACGCCGGCATAAATGAGGGGAAGATGTTAAAGATCGTCCATGGTGTAGCCCACCACAATTTCCAGCGTTTTGCGGATTACGTCTGCCTGGACCACATCGTGCGTGGTTTCCAGCGTCTGGATGAGCCACAGAATGATGGCTTTATTGGTCAGATGGCCTTCCGAGGCCAAAACACAACGGACTGCAGTAGAAAAAACAGCGGACTCTTCAGCAAAACGCTCGCCTGCGTGACGGAAATACTCCGATAATGCGCTATCTAAAAAGGCGGAATGGTATTCGGGTTGAAGCTGAATATTTTGTCTCATTTGTTCTCACCGTAGCTGTTAAGTTGTAGTCAATGTATTTTCTTTGGATCGGACGGTTTTCCATTACCAAATAAAGGCACTACATTGTCTCTGTTATATTTCAGAGATCCCTCTCTGTTGGATCGTCCTTGAGCGGCTCTGCGACGCATAAACGGGATTGTGGTTTCACCCATTTCGGCAATCACCTTCGCGAGTGTCTCCCGCCGCTGGGGATTCTTTTCATGTGCTTTCATACTTTGCAGACGCTGAAGCAGCGCTTCGGTTGTAACTGGCCCCCGCTCTTTCAGAAGAGAAAGAACGGCTTCACCGATAAGCTGGTCGATCAGTTTGTCTACATCACTGCTGTTCATTATCGTTCAAAGAGCAGTCCAAGCAGCATGTGATAGTGCTGTTCCTCTTCCGGGCCGGAGGCCCTTTCAAGGCGGCTTAAAAGTTTGGTGCAGAGCGATTTGCGATTCAAATTCCGCCCGTCGCTCAGGATCTCAACAACCACCTGGCCCAGCGTCTCTTGCTGAGTGGGAAGCGCGGCTTTTTCGAAGTACTGCGCAATCGCGGCTGCTGAGTCAGCGACGTAACCGTTCTGTTGCATGTTTCGCTCCTGTAAAATTCCGTAATCAGTAACGTTACAAATAAGGTATACACATTTTTTAAATCTGTACATGGAAAATGTACAGTTTTTTAAATATTTTGTAGCGTTTATAACAAATATTGTTATTTAACATGTGGTTATGTGAAATTAATTTTATGCGACTGTGTCAGGATATATTGTACAATGCGCGTTCTGAATGTTGTGTTGTACAGGATGCTTACGGGGTGTGCGATCGCATGTAACTTATTGAGATGTAGATTATTTGTTAGCGAATTAATGTGCTATAACAGAACCCTACCCACAATGATTTGTGGCCGACCCTATTAACCCCGGAACAAGCATGCTAACAACCATCATTTACCGCAGTCACATCTGCGAGGACGTTCCAGTGAAAGCACTGGAAGACATGGTAGGGGTTGCAAACAGGAAGAACCAACACGCGGACGTAACCGGAATTTTGCTGTTCAATGGAACGCATTTTTTCCAGTTACTCGAGGGACCCGAAGCGAGCGTTTTGGCAATCTATCAGAATATTTGTCGCGATCCGCGACATCACAATCTGGTGGAGCTGCTTTGCGACCATGGGCCTTCACGCCGGTTTGGTAACGTCGGGATGGAGCTTTTCGACCTGCGTAAATATGACAGGGACGAGGTTCTTCAGCAGGTGCTGGACAAAGGCACCACCAAGTACCAGATGACATACAACGACCGCGCGCTGCAGTTCTTCCGCACGTTCGTTGAGGCTACGGAAAAAGCCAACTACTTTGAACTTCCCTCTGCGGATGCCTGGGATTTTGTTCAGGAAGAAACCGCGTTATCCGCACAGCCTGCTGTGGTGCCGAAGGGCGCAGACTGTAGCTTCGCGTTTCAGCCTATCGTTGACCCGTTTATGCAGCAGGTGGTCTCGTGGGAAGCGCTTGTCCGTACGGTGGATGGCGGATCGCCAGCGGACTATTTTTCATCACTCACGGGCAATGCCATCTATGAAGCCGACCTGAAAAGTAAGCAGGTCGCGCTTTCCATGGCCTGCGCGCTGGGGCTTCAGACCCAGACGCTGTCCCTCAATCTGCTGCCGATGACGCTGGTTAATGCGCCGAATGCGGTGGACTTTTTGCTCACGGCAATCGAAGCGAACGGCTTTGTACCGGAGCAAATCGTGGTGGAATTCACTGAAAGCGAAGCCATTTCACGCTTTGAGGAATTTAATCACGCCGTGAGACAGCTTAAAAGCGCCGGTATCAGCGTGACGATCGATCACTTTGGTGCCGGATTTGCCGGGCTGCAGCTTCTGGCTCAGTTTCAGCCGGACAGAATCAAGATAAACCGCGATCTGGTGGCGAACGTTCACAAAAGCGGGCCGCGTCAGGCGATTATCCAGGCGATCATTAAGTGCTGCGCCTCACTCGAAATCCAGTTTTGTGCCGTCGGCGTGGAGCTGGCTGAAGAGTGGATGTGGCTGGAATCGGCTGGCATTTCTCAGTTCCAGGGGCATCTTTTTGCGAGCCCACGGTTGGGCGGCGTTCCAGCCATCGCCTGGCCTGAGAAAAAGTTCGAAATTTAATCAGGTTGTACACTATGACTCACGCATAGCTGTACGAACGGTCAAATTTATACAACAATACATTAACGAGTGGATGGTTTGTACACCATCCACTTGTTCCAGGATGAGGAGTTAGTTATACAAATGCGTTGTACAATCTGATAAGGTAAGACGAGTTAGGTATGGAAGTATTGAGCGTGAGGGAGTTTATGGCCTATTACAGTATCGGCGAAGTCGCCGAACGATGCGGTATTAACCCCGTTACGCTGCGTGCCTGGCAGCGCCGTTATGGATTGTTAAAGCCACAGCGCAGCGAAGGGGGTCATCGGCAGTTTGACGATGAAGATATCCTGCGTATCGAAGAGATCAAGCGCCTGATGAAAAGCGGCGTGTCGGTCGGTAAAGTTAAAGCATTACTTGAAAATAAAGAAGTATTGACCCAAAGCAGTTGGGTGGTGCTTCAGGAAGAGATGTTAACCGTTCTGCGCTACGCGAACCCAACAAAGCTGCGCGCCAAGATCGGCGAGTTTCGTCGCGACTACGCGATGGATGTGCTGATCGACATGATTATCACTCCCGTACGTCAAAAAATGAATCAGGACCAGAATACGGTGCGTCACATGGCGAGCCTGCTCGACGGCGTACTGATTGAATTTGCCATCACAAGCCTGGTTGAATCGCGCAAGAAAGTCGGCAAAGACGCGCTGCTGATTGGCTGGGAGTGTGATGACCGAACCCATCTCTGGCTCGAAGCTGCACGCCTGGCGTGGAAAGGATGGCATATTGACGTCCTGGCTGAACCCATTGATTCGCCGCGCCCCGAGCTTTTCCCGGGACAAAAAATCTTCGTCTGGACGGGAAAAACGCCTACGGCACGCCAGCAGGAACAGCTGGATCACTGGCGGGAACAGGGTTTTGCCGTGTCATTCCACGGGGCAGAATAGTTGGTATAACGCGGCCACGCGCTGATAATGTGATTGACGATGAGAACCCCGCCGATGCGGGGTTTATGCTTTCTGGTGAGACGATGTTTTCACGGATGAATTCCATTCATGATCCGTTGTAATGTGGTTCAGTTATTATCTCGTGCAGCGACGGATTGAATTTTCCATACACCATTCTCCTTAACCATACAGTCGATAACCGTGTGGGGATTTTTTTTGCCGTAAGTGATGCTGACGTTAACGCAAACCGGATCGGCATCATAAGAAGCTATCGACACATTTTGCGCCCAGTCGTCACCGATATATTGCGATTTGGTGAAAAAATCTGCGTCATAATATTCTTCATCGGCGTAGCGCGGATCCTGCGCATGACGCAATTTCTGCATAGTGCTTGCGGTGACGTAGGTATCAATTCGTCCGCTATCACTAATGGGAAAGTGGTCGTCATTAATCTGGTTCACGTACCAGCGATTAAATTCAAGCGCTCGCTGCATGGGAATTTGCATATCATCCGCTGCTGATGCGGTGGCGCTGAGTATGAGAAGAACGGCTACTTTTTTCATTTTAATAATGCCTGTAAAGCGTCACGGCAGGCTGTAACTTTCTGTACCGTGGTCCTGGATATAAGCTGTTTTGTCTGAAATCGGAATACCACGTTCCTGCGCCGTCGTATATGCATGCATGACCATATTCACCTGGGCCCGGCAGTGCATCAATGACTGCAACATCTCCAGCCACGGGGGTTCCGTACACTTTAACAAAGCCCGCGTTTTCGAGCGACCGCCAGAAGTCTTTAGCATTAGCGCCTTCGATTTTGACGCCGCCCGCGCGAATGGCGGCAGCGACGGCGCGCGCGCAATAATGGCCGGTATGAGCCTGAGCGTGGGTGCGGGCATAAGAAACGGCTTCTGATTTATTCCATGACATAAATTTTCCCTTTGTATGAACAATTAACAGGGAAACATTACGCCGAATATATTGAGCAAGATGTAAATAATGACGAAGCGATATTAACCAAAATAGATCGCATCCATGCTTAAACAAGGGTAAATAACCTCACTCAATACCTTTCGCGATTAAGCCTGTTCTTTGCAGGGATAAACGCTTTCCACACCCAGATTTTGAGAAATAGGGGTGATGTTTCACGAACCTTGCCGTTAACACTACGTCAGGCAATCAGCGCATAACCCAGCGGCAGATTCCTGCAGAAACCCCTTAACGGCAACTCTTTGATTTAGCGTAAATTGCTAAAAACCGCAGAAACCAGAAAATCTATCTTAATAATAGGCATTTCCGATGCATATTTTACTTTTGCCGATTTTAATTCTCTCTTAATGAAAAATGGGCGATTTATCAAGGCATTGAACAATTCAAACCCTCCCTCCTGCAACTTGCTACAGGGTCTATGCTTAAGGAAAGTCGCCAAAAAGGGCGATTAAGCCGAAAGCCCCTGCTCGCAAGGGGTTGAAGTGATAATCGTTATCACTAACATGGTGTTATGCCCTGGTGGCTTATTAGATGAGGTGGACCTATGGAACTGCATTCAGAAACCTTCAATCCTGCCGATTTTGCCTGGCGCGGGCTAACGCTTACGCCCGCCGCTGCAGCCCATATCCATGAGCTGGTGGCGAAGAAGCCCGAAATATTGGGCGTGCGCTTAGGCGTAAAACAGACGGGCTGCGCAGGCTTCGGCTATGTGCTGGATACCGTCACAGAACCTGCTAAAGATGACCTGGTGTTTGAAACTGACGGCGCGAAGCTCTACGTCGCGCTGCAGGCGATGCCCTTTATCGACGGCACCGAGGTTGACTATGTCCGTGAAGGTTTAAATCAGCTGTTTAAATTTCATAACCCGAAAGCCCAGAACGAATGTGGCTGCGGCGAAAGCTTTGGGGTATAGGCGGTACTATGTCTCGTAATACTGAAGCAACGAGTGATGTTAACACCTGGAGTGGCGGGCACCTCAACTATAAAGAGGGGTTCTTCACGCAGTTGCAGACCGATGAGCTGGCGAAAGGCATCAACGAAGAGGTTGTACGTGCCATTTCGGCCAAGCGTAATGAGCCGGAGTGGATGCTCGAATTCCGCCTGAGCGCGTTTCGCGCCTGGCTGGAAATGGAGGAGCCGCACTGGCTGAAAGCGCACTACGATAAGCTGAACTATCAGGATTACAGCTACTACTCCGCGCCGTCCTGCGGCAGCTGTGATGACACCTGCGCCTCTCAGCCTGGCGCGGTCCAGCAAACCGGCGCTGACAATAGCTTCCTCAGTAAAGAGGTTGAAGACGCATTCAACCAGCTCGGGGTACCGGTACGCGAAGGCAAAGAGGTGGCGGTGGACGCCATCTTTGACTCCGTCTCCGTCGCGACGACCTACCGTGAAAAACTGGGCGAACAGGGGATCATCTTCTGCTCGTTCGGCGAGGCGATTCACGATCACCCCGAGCTGGTGAAAAAGTACATCGGTACCGTGGTGCCGAGTAACGACAACTTCTTTGCGGCCCTGAACGCCGCGGTGGCTTCCGACGGCACCTTTATTTACGTGCCGAAAGGGGTGCGCTGCCCGATGGAGCTGTCGACCTATTTCCGTATCAACGCGGAGAAAACCGGTCAGTTCGAACGAACTATCCTGGTTGCCGATGAAGGCAGTTACGTCAGCTATATTGAAGGGTGCTCAGCGCCAGTGCGTGACAGCTACCAGCTTCATGCTGCGGTCGTGGAAGTGATCATCCACAAAGACGCGGAAGTGAAATACTCCACGGTGCAAAACTGGTTCCCGGGGGACGGCAATACCGGCGGCATTCTGAACTTCGTCACCAAGCGTGCGCTGTGCGAAGGTCAGAACAGCAAAATGTCCTGGACCCAGTCGGAAACCGGCTCGGCCATCACCTGGAAATACCCAAGCTGCATTTTGCGCGGGGACAACTCCATCGGCGAGTTCTACTCGGTGGCGCTCACCAGCGGTCATCAGCAGGCGGATACCGGCACCAAGATGATCCATATCGGCAAAAATACCAAATCGACGATCATCTCGAAAGGCATCTCTGCCGGGCACAGCCAGAACAGCTATCGCGGTCTGGTGAAAATCATGCCGACGGCGACCAACGCCCGTAATTTTACCCAGTGTGACTCTATGCTGATCGGTGCCGACTGCGGGGCACACACCTTCCCGTACGTCGAGTGCCGGAACAACAGCGCGCAGCTTGAGCACGAGGCGACAACCTCGCGCATCGGGGAAGATCAGCTCTTCTACTGCCTGCAGCGTGGGATCAGCGAAGAAGATGCCATTTCGATGATTGTGAACGGCTTCTGCAAGGATGTGTTCTCTGAACTGCCGCTGGAATTTGCCGTTGAAGCCCAGAAACTCCTCGCCATCAGTCTTGAACACAGCGTCGGTTAAGGAAAGCACATGTTAAGCATTAAAGATTTACAGGTCAGTGTGGAAGATAAAGAGATCCTCCGCGGTCTCAACTTTAACGTCAAACCGGGCGAAGTCCACGCCATCATGGGGCCAAACGGCTCCGGGAAAAGTACGCTTTCTGCGACGCTGGCAGGACGAGAAGATTACGAAGTCACCCACGGCGCGGTTGAGTTTAACGGCAAAGATCTTCTGGAGATGTCGCCGGAAGAGCGGGCGGGCGAGGGCATTTTTATGGCCTTCCAGTATCCGGTGGAAATACCCGGCGTCAGCAACCAGTTCTTCCTGCAAACCGCGCTCAACGCGGTACGCAAGTATCGCGGCCTCGACGCGCTGGACCGCTTTGACTTCCAGGATCTGATGGAAGAGAAGATCAAGCTGTTAAAAATGCCGGAAGACCTGCTGACCCGCTCGGTCAACGTCGGCTTCTCCGGCGGTGAGAAAAAGCGTAACGATATCCTGCAGATGGCGGTGCTCGAACCGGAACTTTGCATTCTGGATGAGACCGACTCCGGCCTGGATATCGATGCCCTGAAAATTGTGGCGGACGGGGTTAACTCTCTGCGCGATGGCAACCGCTCGTTCATCATCGTGACCCACTACCAGCGCATTCTTGACTACATCAAACCGGATTTTGTGCACGTGCTCTATCAGGGACGTATTGTGAAATCCGGCGATTTTACGCTGGTCAAACAACTGGAGGAGCAAGGTTATGGCTGGCTTACCGAACAGCAGTAATGTTCTCCAGCAGTGGCACCGCCTGTTTGAAGCGCAGGGCAACACCCGGTCTGAACAGGCTGAGCACCATTTGCAGCAGCTGCTGCGCCTCGGCCTGCCGACGCGTAAGCAGGAGAACTGGAAATACACCCCGCTCGATGGCCTGCTGAAGGGCGAATTTGTCACGCGCCTGGCTGACGTTCACCCGGCGCAGCGCGACGCGCTGGCGCTCACCCTGGATGCGGTGCGTCTGGTCTTTGTTGACGGGCAGTTCCGACCTGAACTGAGCGACAGCACCCAGGAGAGCGGATTTGAGGTGGCGATCAATAACGATCGGCAGAACCTGCATGCGCCCGTGCAGCCTGAGGTTTTCCTGCACCTGACCGAAAGCCTGGCGCAGAGCGTGACGCATATTTCCGTCAGGCGTAACCAGCGCCCTGACAAACCGCTACTGCTGATGCACATCACCCAGGGGCTGGACGGCGATGAGATCAACACGGCGCACTATCGTCACCACGTTGAGCTGGCGGAAGGGGCGGAGGCGACGGTCATCGAGCATTATGTCAGCCTGAACGATACCCGCCATTTCACCGGGGCGCGCCTGACCATGAACGTGGCCGCGAACGCCCAGCTTCACCACATCAAGCTGGCGTTTGAAAACCCGGTGAGCCATCACTTTGCTCATAACGACATTGCGCTGGGGCCAGACGGCGCGGCCGACAGCCACAGCTTCCTGCTCGGCGGCGCGGTGCTAAGACACAACACCAGCACGCAGCTTAACGGTGAAAACACCACCCTGCGCATCAACAGCCTGGCGATGCCGGTGAAATCAGAAGTGTGCGACACGCGTACCTGGCTTGAGCACAACAAAGGCTACTGTAACAGCCGCCAGCTGCATAAAACCATCGTCAGCGATAAAGGGCGTGCGGTGTTTAATGGCCTGATCAACGTGGCGCAGCACGCGATCAAGACCGACGGGCAGATGACCAACAACAACCTGCTGATGGGCCGTCTGGCGGAGGTGGATACCAAGCCGCAACTGGAGATCTACGCCGATGACGTCAAATGCAGCCACGGCGCAACGGTCGGGCGGATTGACGACGAACAGATGTTCTATCTGCGCTCGCGCGGCATTGACCAGCAGGCCGCGCAGAAGATGATTATCTATGCCTTTGCCGCGGAGCTGACGGAAGCCCTGCGCGACGGCATACTCAAACAGCAGGTCCTGACTCGTATTGGCCAGCGTCTGCCTGGAGGCGAGGCATGAGTTTTCCCGTAGAAAAAATCCGGGCTGATTTCCCGGTCCTGACCCGTGAAGTCAACGGTCTGCCGCTGGCCTATCTCGACAGCGCGGCCAGTGCCCAGAAGCCCAATCAGGTCATTGACGCTGAAGCCGGGTTCTACCGCCACGGCTATGCCGCCGTGCATCGTGGCATTCACACGCTTAGCGCCGAAGCCACTCAAAGCATGGAAAACGTGCGTACTCAGGCCGCTGCGTTCCTCAACGCCCGCTCGCCGGAAGAGCTGGTCTTTGTGCGCGGCACCACCGAAGGGATCAACCTGGTGGCTAACAGCTGGGGCAGCGCGCAGGTGCACGCGGGTGATAACATCATCATCACCCGGATGGAGCACCATGCCAATATCGTGCCGTGGCAGATGCTCTGCGAGCGCGTCGGTGCAGAGCTGCGCGTGGTCCCGCTGCATGACGATGGCACGCTTCAGCTGGCGCAGCTTGACGCACTGCTGGACGAGCGCACGCGGCTGGTGGCGGTGACGCAGGTCTCTAACGTGCTGGGCACCGAGAACCCGGTAGCGGAGATCGTTGCGAAGGCGCATCAGGTGGGCGCGAAGGTGTTGATAGATGGTGCCCAGGCGGTGATGCACCACGCGGTGGATGTGCAGGCGCTGGATTGCGATTTCTACGTCTTCTCCGCCCATAAGCTTTACGGGCCTACCGGTATTGGCGTGCTGTACGTCAAAGAAGATATTTTGCAGGCCATGCCGCCGTGGGAAGGGGGCGGGTCGATGATCGCCACCGTCAGCCTGACGCAGGGCACCACCTACGCCCGTGCGCCGTGGCGCTTTGAGGCGGGGACGCCCAACACCGGCGGGATTATCGGCCTGGGAGCGGCGTTATCTTACGTCTCGGCCATCGGCCTTGAGGCAATTCATGAATATGAACAGCTGCTGATGCATTATGCGTTACAGGAGCTTGCCAACGTGCCGGACCTGACGTTATACGGCCCAGCCAACCGCCAGGGCGTTATCGCCTTTAATCTGGGGAAACACCACGCCTATGATGTGGGGAGCTTCCTTGATAATTACGGCGTGGCGGTACGTACCGGACATCACTGCGCTATGCCGCTGATGGAGTGGTACCAGGTGCCGGCAATGTGCCGGGCATCGCTGGTAATGTATAACACGATGGAAGAGGTCGACAGACTGGTGGCTGGGCTGAAGCGCATTCATCAGCTGCTGGGTTAACAAAGAGGCGAAACATGGCAGAACTGCCGGACAAAGAAAAACTGCTGCGTAACTTCGGGCGTTGCGCAAACTGGGAAGAGAAGTATCTCTATATTATTGAGCTGGGACAGCGTTTGCCGCCGCTCGGTGAAGAGGCCCATAACCCTGATAATATTATTCAGGGCTGTCAGAGCCAGGTGTGGATTGTGATGCACCAGAATAGCGACGGCGTTATTGAGCTACAGGGTGACAGCGATGCCGCCATTGTAAAAGGGCTTATCGCCGTCGTGTTTATTCTCTATCACCAGATGTCTCCTCAGGATATCGTCGCCTTTGACGTGCGCCCGTGGTTTGAAAAAATGGCGCTCACGCAGCATCTCACCCCGTCACGCTCCCAGGGTCTGGAAGCGATGATCCGCGCCATCCGCGCTAAAGCCGCAATCATTAGCTAGACTTACAGGACAGCATTCATTCTGTTTCGCGAGGTGGTTCCCGCCTCGCTGGTTTTTCAGCTTTCTGGCGTTCTGTCAGTGAATAAGGAATCTCAGCATGAAGCGCGCGTCTTTCATTACTCTTATACTTTTAGGTTCGCTCGGTGCCCTTAATACGGCCCGTGCGGTGGATTACCCTTTGCCGCCCGTCGGCAGCAGGCTTATTGGCCAAAATCAAACGTACACCATTCAGGAGGGCGATAATAAACTGCAGGACATTGCGCGACGGTTTAACACCGCCGCACAGCTGATCCTTGAGACCAATAATACCATTGCACCGGTGAACCCCGCGCCGGGCACGGTAATCACTATACCGTCTCAAATGCTGCTACCGGACACCCCGCGCGAGGGGATTGTGGTGAACCTGGCAGAGCTGCGGCTCTATTACTTCCCGCCGGATGAAAACAGGGTAGAGGTCTATCCGCTTGGCATCGGCCAGCTGGGGCTGGAAACGCCGGTCAGTACCACGCGCGTGAGCCAGAAAATCCCCAATCCTACCTGGACGCCAACGGCGGGCATCAGAGCACGCTCACTGGCGCAGGGCATTAAACTGCCGCCTGTCGTACCCGCAGGGCCAAATAACCCACTGGGACGCTTTGCACTGCGTTTAGGCATCGGTAACGGTGAATATCTCATCCACGGTACCAGCGCGCCAAATAGCGTCGGTCTGCGCGTCAGTTCCGGCTGTATGCGCATGAATGCCCCGGATATTAAAGCGCTGTTCGAACAGGTGCGCGTCGGCACGCGGGTCCAGATTATCAACGAGCCGGTCAAATTCGCCGTGGAGCCAGACGGCAGGCGTTACATCGAGGTTCACCGTCCGCTGGCGCAGCAGGAAGGGGAGGACCCGCAAACCGTAGCGATAAGCCACTCAGCGGATTTTGCGACCTTTGTGGCGCAGGCGGGCAATGATAAAGCGCTTATTGATAAAGCGTTGTCACGCCGGGCCGGGATACCGGTTGCCGTGTCAACGGCGAGCGGCACGTCCGCGAGCACAAACGTGTTATCGGTGCAAAATAGCCGGGGGTCAGATGCGGTTGCAGAGCGCGAGGGAGAGAAGGTGACGCAGTAGTCTGGAAAAGGCAAAAAAAATGGCGCACAATGTGCGCCATTTTATTAACAGGTACTATTACTTACGGTATTTAGTAGCCTGGTTGTCCAGACGCTGGTTAGCGCGAGCTGCGTCGTCTTTAGCAGCCTGAACG
>Ga0308162_1000146_pt1 | contig 89360 bp, 74 predicted proteins | sample PhySR2_FD_201370 | JGI IMG/M metagenome (GOLD analysis project Ga0308162, IMG submission 201370) | Phyllosphere microbial communities from UC Gill Tract Community Farm, Albany, California, United States - DLSLS.R2 | ecosystem: Host-associated > Plants > Phyllosphere > Unclassified | place: USA... | reverse complement strand
TGGCCGATACCGCAATCCGCGGTCACGACCTGGACGAAGCCAAGGCGAACGAAGCCAAGCGTGCGGCCGAAGAGGCGCTCCAGAATCAAAGCAGCGATCTGGATCTGGCCCGTGCGCAAGGTGAACTGGCCGTGGCCGCTGCGCAGCTTGCAGCGATCGCGCGCCTGCGTCGCAAGCGCTAAGGCAAGTGTGTGCTGGCCGGTGTCATCGGCCGGCGCAGACGAAAAAGCAGCCCCGAAGGGCTGCTTTTTTTTGCCTGCGAACTGGCGCGGCACTTGGTCAGCGGTGCTCACCTTTCGCGCTTTTCTTCACCGCGATTGCCTTGCGGATGCGGTTGGGCTTCGTGGTGTTCCTGCCGAGGCGGTTGGGTCTGCGGTTGAGGTTGCGGCGGACGGGCCTCAGGCGGACGCGGCTGGGCCTGCGGTTGCGGCGGGCGCATCTCAACGTGCGGTTGCGGTGCGGGACGCGGGGCTTCCATGTGCGGTTCCGGCCGACGCTGTTCAGGCTCCGGGCGTACGCGCATCTGCGGCGGCTCGTTGTGCGGACGCTCCTGCATGGCCGGTGCCGGGTTGCCGTTGAAGCGATTCGGCTCCTGGCCACCGCGTTGCGGTTGCGGTTGAGGACGCTGCGCTTGTGGTCCGGTCTGCGGCGGTTGTGGACGCGGCTCGAAGGCGCGGCGCTCGTCACGCGGTGTGCCGGGTGCGCCTTCGCGCTGCGGGGGACGTGTCGTCATGCCGGCCGGGCCTTGTGGAGCAGGTGCAGTCTGCGGTTGCCCCGGCCGCTCCTGCGGTGCGGCGGCACCCGGCAACGGGCGTGGACGGTTGATCGCGTCGGGGGCCATGAGGGCCCGCGGAGCCTGTCCAGGCTGGCCGCCATGCTGCGCCGGTGTGCCCTGCGGGTTCGGGGAGCCCATCAATCCTTGCGGACCATTCGGGCCGTGTTGTTCCGCCGGTCGGCCTGGCTCGTTACCGGCGCGTGCGGGCATATTCGGCCCGTTCGACCCACTCGGTGCGGCGCGAGTCAGCCGTAGACCCGCGGCCTGTGCAGCCGCGGGTGGGGTCGGAATTCCCATATTGGCGTGACCCCGCACCGGCGCAACGCGGGCTCCCACGTTGCCGCCCGTCCACGCCGGGCCAGCGCCCGGGACCGCACCACCTTGGGAGCGGAACCGTTCTGCCAACGCATCGTGCCCGCCTGCCGGCACGGCGGGTGCGCGCACCGCAATCGCCTGACGTGCAAACGCCTGCGGCGGCGGCAACTGATGCGGCCCGCCATTGGCCGCTGCGCCCACCAGGCTGGCACGCACTGGTGCCAACGCCGGCGTCGACACAAACTGCGCGTGCGCCATCTGCGCGCGCAGTTGTTCCGGCCGCAGATGCGTCATGGCGGGGCCGACCGGCTGGCCGTTCACGAACGTCTTGGCGGGCACGGCAGTCAGGGCGGCCGGGTTGTTCGCGTTGACGTACGTGACCCGGTTCACGTTTCGAACGTTGGTCACGTTGGTGTTGTTGATGATGGTCTTGTTGACCGTAACGTTGTTCACCACCACCGTGCGGTTGATGTTCGTCACGTACGTCGGGCTGGCCGCGTACACGGGGCGATATGCCTCGCCCGGCGCAAGCGGGAACCACGCCACACCCGGCGAGCCGATCGAGATGTTGATCCCCCAGCTCACGCCGCCGCCACCTCCGCCGCCCACGAAACCGACGAGTGCCGGCGCATAGACCGGACGCGGCACCACCGGCCCGGGCACCCAGCACCAGGTGGAGCCGACATACGCCCAACGGCCGTAGTGGAAAGGCGCGAAACCCCACGGCGCGTCATCGACCCACGTCCAGCCCCAGGGCGCTACCCACGCCCAATGGCCTGTGCGATACGGGGCCCAGCCGGCGGGCACGGCACGCGGTACCCACACGGCGCCATAGCCGTCTTCTTCACGCCATGTGCCGTTGTCGTCGAGGGCTTCGTAACCGGTCATTTCGCGGCCGACGTAGCGGGCGGACATGGAAGCGTCTTCGCGGGCATCGCGCGATTCCGCCCAGCGGTCGAAGGCGTCGCGGCCCGGGTTGTCGGTGCCGCCGGCCTCGGCGAGGTCGGTGCCGCCAAAGCGGATTTGCTGACCGGCGCCCAGCGGTGCGGAGCGGTCATCGCCGTAGGCTGTGCCCTGGCCATGCCACACGGTGACGGTCGTGCTGGAGCCATCGGGTGCGACGTCGAGACGGTATTCGCCCGGTGCCTGCGGTGTGAAGGCTAGGTTGGGCGTGTCGATCTCGATGGTTTGGTCGGCGGGCAGCGAACGCACGCGAACCGACAGGGCGCCTTGGGTGAGTTTCACCTGGGTGTTGCGGTCGTCCAGGTCGACGAGTGTGGCGCCGGTGTTCTGGCCCAGGCGCAACGCCGTGGACCCGACGTGCAGCTCGCTGTGGCTGCCCTGGTCCGACCACAGGCGGTCGCCAGTGGTGAGCGGGCGGTTGAGCGAGGCGCCGGCCCAATCATCGGAGCCGGCGGGCGCGAAGCTCACCGTGCCGGAAAAATCCGACAGCCGCGCCACCCGCGAAGCCGGATCAGCGGCCATCGCAGCCTGCGCACCGCAGACGAGCAGCACGGCGGCAACACCTACCGCGCGCAACACATGCGGCAGCCGTACACCGGAGAGCGGAGAACGACGGGAAAGATTGGACATGATGAGCCCTCGTTTTTATGGCGGCCTGTGCCGCGTGGATGTCTCCATTTAACGCGGCAGGCGTCGAGGGGTCGACTTGCCTTTGTAAGAGCGTGTTTCGTAACGCGGGAAGCCGATAGACGGATCGGCCGCACCCAGAGCGCTGGGGAAAGGCGGGAAGCAGGCGGGCAGGCGCGCGAATTGCGCGCACAAAAAAAAGCGCGCGGGCCGGGGAGCACCGCGCGGACGGGAAATCCCTTCGAGGGGTCAATTCGAAAGGAGGGGGTAACCTTGCACCCGGGGACTGTGTCGCCGCCGTCGCGGGCCTGATATAGCGCACAACAATTGGACACAAACGCTGGGGTGCGAAGGCATTGTGGGTGACGGGGTGGCCCCGAGGCGTAACAAAGTGTGTCGGATTGCAATCGAATGCAAGCGCGGTAAAAGCCGCTTCGTGTGAGCTCAAAAGCGCCTGGAGGGGCTGCTCAGGGAACGCCTGCTGCACCTGCACAGTCCCATCGCTTTGCCGCTTAGGCAGACGGGGCTTGGGAAAAGGCGAACCAGCGGGGGGTGTCCTAGTCTGGGGTGTCGGGTTCATAGGAGGGAGGCATGCACAGGCATGCGATGCACCATGTGTTGCAGAAGTCGAGAGCAGTGGGCGTTTTTGTTACCTTGATGGGGGCACTCAGCGCGGCGGGCGCCGCACAGGCCGGCATCGAAGGGGCTTCTGCTCCCCCTAGTGCGTCCGCGAGTGCGCCAGCCGCCTCCGCACCTGTTGCTTCTGTGCCAACCGTCCCTCTTGCAAAAACGAAAGAGCAGCCCGAGCGCCCGGCGGGCAGTTTCTGGCAGGGCGCAGTAGGAAAGGGCGCCGACAGCCCTGGCTGGAACGTCTGGTTGAACGTGTACGACCCGCCACCCAAAGAGCAGGACAAAGACAAGGACCCCGTGGCCGACACGCTGACCGGCGAAGCCTATGATGACCGACCCCAGGGCCGCGCCTTCTGGACCATCGAAGGGCGCAATGTGCCCGAGCGCCGCTTCGTGTGGCGCGAGCGCACAGAAGCGCTTGATGCGGCCGGCCAGTCTGTCGTGCGCGAGGGCGGCACGCTCTCCGGTGCGCTGTCGGCCGACGGTACCACCGCCGCCGGCACCTGGAGCGACGGTGGCCGCAGCCAGCCCTTCACGTTGAAGCGCGTGGCGCGCTATCAGGAGGCCACGGGCGCCTCCGGCCAAGCCAAGCTGACCGAGCGCTACCCGGTGACGGGCGATGCCGCCATCGACGCGCTGATCCAATCGCTGCGCGTGCGCAAGTGCGACCAATACGACACCGAATGCGTCATCCGCATCAGCGCCGTCGGCCTGGGCGACACCGTGAGCCTCCTGCGCATGGTGTGGGCCTACAGCGGCGGCGCGCACGGCAACTACAGCTTCACAGCCGGCAACTGGCGACGCGGCGCGCAGGGCTTTCAGCCCATCGCCTTGGCCGATGTGCTGAACCCCACATCCGCCTGCCTGCAGAGCTTCAATACGCAGATTGTCGATGCGCTCAAGCGCGAAGGCGCACCCGATGCGCCGCGCGGCGCCCTCAAGGAGCGCGATCTGCGTAACGCCGCGTTTCCGTTTACGCTGCAAGGTGACCGCATCGTCGTGCACTACGGGCCGTATGAGGTCGGTCCGTATTCGTCGGGCGCCTTCCGTGCCGCCGTGCGCTTCGATGACCTGGGCTCCGCATGCAAGCGGCCCACAACCTGATTGCACCTGCATCGCCAACCATGTCCGCCAATCCTTCCTACGTCGACGAGCAAGACACCATGCGCCGGCTGCTGTCCGGCAAGACCATCGCCGTGGTCGGGCTGTCGCCGCGTCTCACGCGGCCCAGCTATGACGTGGCGCGCTATCTGCAGCAGGCCGGCTATCGCATCGTGCCCGTCAACCCGCAGCACGCAGGCGAAGACGTGCTCGGCGAGCCTTGCTACGCCACGCTCACCGAAGCGGCGACGACGCTTGCCGCCGCCGGCCAGCGCATCGATCTGGTCGATATCTTCCGGCGCTCAGAACAGGTTCTGCCCGTCGTACAGGAAGCCGTGACGCTCGGCGTGGGTGGGATCTGGGTGCAGCTCGGCATCGTGAATGACGAGGCGATGGCCGTGGCGCGCAACGCCGGCATTCCGGCCGTGCAAGACCGCTGCACGAAGATCGAACACTGGCGACTCGGTGTCGGCGAGCAAAAATGAATGCCGCCCCAACGCCTTGTGACAAACACGACGGCGCAGGGGGGGCAGACGTTTCGCTGACGATCGCTTCCTGACGTATCAAGGGAGTTCAGCCAACCTGGCGCGCTACACTCTGGCGGTCATTGCATCCTGCTTACATCATGGCCGTCGATCCGCAAATCCTGCAGTTCTACCAACGCCTTGCCGAACAGTTCGGCGCCTTGCCCCCGCCTGAAGACGCACCCGCGCAGCGCGCGCGCTTTGAGGCGATTGCTGCGGTATCCGAGCGGCCCGATCCCGAAGGCGTTGACGTTTCAGACCTCAGCCTGCCGCTCGTGGGGCGCACGCTCGACGCCATCGTCTTTCGTCCAAAAGGCGTGATCACGCCGCGCTTGCTGGTGTGGTTCCACGGTGGTGGCTGGGTGGTCGGCGCGCCGCGCACAACGCATCGCATGCTGGCCGCATTGGTCGCGCAAGACACGGGCTGCGCCGTTGTGAGTGTCGATTACCGCCTCGCGCCCGAGCATGCGTTTCCCACGCCGGCGGACGATGCACGCGACGCGCTCGCGTACCTAGCCGAGCAGCGCGCGTACCTCGACTTCGATCCAGAGTTTCTGGCCGTGGGTGGCGATAGCGCGGGCGGCCATCTTGCGGTGCAGGCCGCGCAGGGCATGCGTCCTGGCCTCGTCAACGCGCAGTTCCTGTTATACCCCGTTACCACGCCGGCTTTCGGTAGCGAAAGCTACAACGCGTTTGCACAAGGCCCCGGCCTCACGCGTGACGAAATGCGCTGGTACTGGGAGAAATACATCGGTGCAGAAGCCCTCGCCAAGCCACTCGCCGAGCACGACGCGCGCATCTTCCTGATGGCGCGCGCGCCGGCATATACGCCGCCAGACACCGTCGTCATCGTGGCAGCGCACGACGTGCTGCGCGACGACGGCCTGCAATACGCCGACTACCTCGTGCAGCACGGCGCGCAGGTCATCACCATCGAAGCCTCCGGCATGACGCACGCCTTTGCGCGCATCCAGTTCGAGGCCGAGCGCGCACGCGAATGGATGCGCCGCGCAGCGCATGCATTCGTCGGGATGATCAGCGAGGAATAAGCAGGGCGGGACTAACGCGTGGGCGTGCGGCGCGGGCGGAACGCGGCGAGCACCCGGCGTGTGACAAACAGCGAGAGATAGTCGTGCACGCTGGCGTCGGCCGCCAATGTGCGCATTGTCTGCATGTACTGCTCGCGGACGAGATCAGCCGGTGCGCCGGTGTCCTGTGCGATCTGGTGGATCTGCTCGTCCTGGTCTGCGATGGCGGTACCCATGTTTGCTTTCCGGTCGTTGCTCTGGCGGTGACGCGCTGGCTGACTTGCGCGGCGAGTGACCACTATAGGAAACGCGTCGGAACAATCCAGCCTTGTTGCAAAGCTTTCAACGGGTCACCTGCGCGGCATCAAAACGGTGCTGTTGCCGGTGCAGACACTGCGCCGGCAATGATCATTTGCCCCAGTTTGCGGGCATGCTCTGCAGGCCGATGGCGGCGCCCGACGCATCCGTCACGCGTGCCAGTTCACGATACGCAATGGCCTGCACGCGCTCGGGCAGCGGCACGAACTTCGCACGCGCGGCCAGCTCGTCGCCGTGGAAGTAACCCCACGTCAGGAACTTCAGCGCGGCCAGCGTGCGCGGGCCCGATGCGCTGACTGCCGGCACGACGATGAAGGTGCCCATGGTGATCGGCCACGTCTCCGCACCCGGCAGGTTGACTAGCGGCGCCGTGAAATCGCCTTTGCGGTTCCACGCGCTCTGCATCACCGCTTCGCGAAAGCCGCTCACCTGCGCGCTGACAAAGCGGCCCGCCACGTTGCGTAGCTGCACACCGCTCAAGTCGTTGTCGAGGATGTAGTTGTAGTCGACATAGCCGATGGCGCCGGACGTGCCCTGCACCGCTTTGACCACATCGCCACTGCCCTTTGCGGCTGTAAAGCCCGCCGGCCAGTTGATGGTCGACTTGGTGCCGTAAGCGCTTTTCCAGTCGGGGCTGACGGCGCTCAGATAGTCGGTGAAGTGGTACGTCGTGCCTGAGCCATCGGAGCGCACGACGGGATGGATCTTCAGCTTGGGCAGCGTCACGCCCGGGTTCAGCGCGCGCAGCTCAGGCGCATCCCAGCTCTCGACCTTGCCGAGGAAGATCTGCGCCAGCAGTTCGCCCGTCAGCTTGAGCTGACCGCGCGGCACGCCCGGCACGTTCACAAACGGCACCGCACCTGTCACCACCGACGGCACGCAGACGAGGCCCGCCTTGGCAGCCTCTGCGCTGGAGAGCGGCACGTCAGACGCACCAAAATCCACGGCGCCCGCGCGAATGCGCTTCAGGCCCTCTCCTGAACCTACCGCGTCATAGCTGAGCGCAACGCCCGACGACGCGGCATACCCCGCTGACCAGACGCGATAGACCGGCGCAGCGGCGGTCGAACCTGCGCCGCGCACATCGGCGCGCGCGACAACCGGCAAGCCCGCAGCCGCAACGGCCAGGGCGAGAACAACGTGCTTGAACATGGGGAGAGCTGCGGACTGCAGAAGACGCGAAGCGTGCGATTGTAGCGACGCGCCTGTGACAGCACGGTGTGCAGCCCTGATAGAGCCCATCTACAACATGGAGATGTGTTGTAAGACGTTCCGCAAACGTTGGGCGGAGTAGGGGGTGGGATCGGCGGTTTTGTTTAGGGCTCGCCGATCCCGGACTACCGGTCAGGCGACAGTGCTGGCCGCGTCGGCCTTGATCAAGCCCTCAGTCTTCAACGCTTCAACCACCTGCGGCCGCGCACCCACCCGCGCCATATACGCCTGCACGTTCGGATATGCGCCCATCGGCAGCGCCAGGAAGTTCGTCCAGTTCAGCACCGTAAAGGCATAGGCGTCGGCCACGCTGTAGGTGTCGGCCAAGTACGGCTGTTTGGCAAGGCGGGCATCGAGTTCGGCAAAGCGCTTGGCGAGCTTGTCCTTTGCGCCCTGGCGTGTGGCTTCCGGCGTGTCCTTGTACCAGAGCGGGCCGAAGCCTTTATGCAGCTCGGTGCTGACAAAGGTGAGCCATTCGATCACGGCGAGGCGATGCGCACTGCCGGGCTTGCCGATGAGTGCCTGCGTCGGGTCGAGGTCGGCCACGTATTGCAGCAGCGCTGCGGCTTCGGTGTGGCGCGAACCATCCGCGAGCTCCAGCAGCGGCACGTAACCGCGCGGCGAGATCGTGTAGAAATCCGTGCCGTCGGCGGTGAGGTGCTTGGCAAGGTCGACGGCGGTCAGGTCAAACTGCGCACCCACTTCGCGCAGGGCGATGTGCACGGCCAGCGAGCAGGCGCCGGCGGAGTAGTAGAGCTTCATGGTTGTCATCTCGCAGATGGGTTGGGGATGCCGCCAACGGCGGCGGTGACGACACTGTAGGATTGCGTCGTTGCCAATGAAATAGGCGGGGAAGCAAATCATGCTTGCGCAGACGCAATACCGGCTGAGCGCGGCCGACCTTGAGATCGTACTGGCGATGGCGCGCACGGGCACGCTCGCGGCGGCCGGCGAGCGGCTTGGCGTGGATGCGTCCACCGTGTTCCGGTCATTGCAGCGCATCGAGCGCGGGCTGGGCGCCACGTTGTTTGCTCGCTCACGTACCGGCTATCTCGCGGGGGACTTGGCGCACGCGCTGGCGGAGCAGGCCGAGCAGGTGGAGTCGGCGCTCGAGGCGGCGCGATCGGCGGTGCATGCGGTGCCCGATCAGGTGTCAGGCACGGTACGCATCACCACCACGGACACGATCCTCGTCGGCTTGGTCGCGCCTGCGTTGAAGGTGCTGCAAGCCGAGCATCCGAACCTCACCTACGACCTCCGTGTGAGCAACGAACTGGCCAGCCTGACCCGGCGCGATGCCGACATCGCCGTGCGGGCCACGCGGCGCCCGCCGCAGCATCTGGTGGGCAAGCACATCGGCTCGATTCGGGTGGGGTTGTACGCGGGGCGCACGAGCGGCACCACCTACGCCGATGTCGAAGCCGGCCGCACGCCGTGGCTCGCGATTGACGACGCGATTCCGGATCACCCATCGGTGAGTTGGCGCAAGCGGCATTTCCCCAAGGTCATGCCCACGTACTTCGTCAACAGCCTGCAGATCGCGGCCGAGATGGTGGGGATGGGCATGGGCGTTGGGATCCTGCCCGTGGTGATGGCACAGGACCGTCGCGATCTGGTGGTGCTGCGGGATCTGGAAGATGCCAATCAATCGGAACTATGGCTGCTGACGCATCCACAATCGCGGCACTTGCGGCGGATTGCCGTGGTGTATGGGCACTTGGCGCAGACGTTGCGGTTGCCGTAGTTCAGTTGGCCGCAACGGCCCGGGCGATCGGCTGCTCTTCGGGAATGAGCGCGGCGCGGCGGCGCAACTCCTCGGTCGTGTCGCCATTGCCGTCGGCTCGCCAGCCTGGCGGGCGGAACAGGTAGCCAAGCACTTCCCTCGCCGAGCGGGCCGTCTTCAGGTCTTGCCACAGCGCGCGCCAGTGCGCGAATTCGATCACCAGCAGGTTGTACGTGCGCATCGGGTGCACGAGGCCGTAGCGGCAGGGCACGTCCTTTCGCTCAGGGATGTACGTGCCGAACAGCCGGTCGAACACGATCAGCACGCCGCCGTAGTTGCCGTCGAGGTATTCGAGGTTGGACGCGTGATGCACGCGGTGTGCCGAGGGCGTATTCAGTACCCATTCCAGGGGCCCGAGGCGGGGAATCCACGTGGCGTGAATCCAGAACTGGTACAGCAGATTGAGCGACAGCAGCATCAGCACGATGCGCGGCGGCATGCCCAGCAGCGGCGCCAGCGCAAAGAAGGCGAGCGTGCCCGTCAATCGGCCCGTCCAGCCGAAGCGGTAGGCCGCCGACAGGTTCAGATCATTTGGTGAGTGGTGGATGGCGTGCGTACACCAGAACCAGCGCACGCGGTGCGCGGCGCGGTGGTACCAGTAGTAGCAGAACTCCTGGCCGAGAAAGCACGCAACCCAGCCCGTCCAGTGGTCCATCGGCAGCGTCCAGAGACGATGCTGGTAGACCCATTCCAGGCCTTGCATCCAGAACGCCAGCGGCAGCAGCCAGCGCAGTGGGTACTCGCGTACCAGGAAATCCACCACCGACACGCCGGCGGCCTTCCAGTCGTAGTTGGCCCAGCCGTTTCTCAATGACAGCACGATCGCCTCGGCCAGTGACGACACCAGCACGAGCACGACGGCAATCTTCAGGATGGTGAACAGCACGGCCATGGCGCGGGGCTCCCGGCTCCGTAGGAATGCCAGCGACGGTACTGCAAACGATGCCGGGGCGGCAATTGGGGCCGACGCCGGGGCGTCTTACAACGTATTCAGCGCCCCCAAGGTGTTGTTGCGGTTGTGCAGAAAGATGTGCACGCCGCCGCTCTTGTCTTGCGCCACGCCGGCGCTGCCCCAGGGATAGCGCGTCAGGCCGCCCGGGTCCTTGCCGAGTTTGCTGGCGATCCAGCGGCGGTGGCGTTGTTCTACGACGTCGATGTCGTCGTACGAAACCGGCTGTGCCAGCTCGACGAATACGCTGACGAGCGCCTCGGCTTCAAACCGCAGGCTGACGGTAATGGGCGTTGTGTCGTCCAGTGCAGCCACCGTCGCGAATTGGCAGGGGACGTCCATCCCTTCGACGCTTACAGGCCGCACAGGCCCGACCGTAAAGCGTGCCGGCAGGGCATCGGCTTTTGTCTGCGGCGTGATGCGGATGTCAGCGAACCGGAGGTCACCCGTGGCGGGGTCGATGTGGAGAGCGTCGTGCATGGGCTTGGGTTTCAAGGGAATGAGCTGCCTGGGCAATCATGCGGGGCGTTTCCTTTTATAGCAGCCATCCTTTCGTGGGGGCGGGTTTCGCCGCCTCAAGTTCGCCTGCGCGGTGCCGTAGCAGCTTGGAGTGGCCCCCGACAGCCGGCAGTCGGATCTGGAGGGCGCTACGGCAAATACCGTACGCAGTCAGATTCATGGAAAACGTTTGGCCTAGAAGAATCATGATCTCCTCTCTCCGCACCCGAATTCTCCTCATTTCATCGGCCACCGTGGTCGGTGCCCTGGCGCTGTCCGGCGCCGCCACCTATTCCATCGTGCGCTCCAACACGATGGAATCGATCGATCAGAACCTCGCTGCCATTGCCAGCGGCAACACGCTCGCCATCGACAAATGGGTCGCGGCGAAGGCGCAGGCCGTCAAGGCCACCGCCGGCGTGATCGAGCACGGAGACCCTCAAGGCTTCGGCAAGCACATGGGTGACGCCAACGGCTTTCCGATCATCACGATCGGCTGGACCGACAAGAGCTTCATCTCCACCAGCGCCACCACGCCCAAGGACTACGACCCGACCATCCGCCCCTGGTACAAGCAGGCCATTGCCGCAGGCCAACTGCTGGTGACGAAGCCTTACGGCGACGTGTCGACCGGCGTGCCCTACGTGTCATTTGCTGCGCCGCTCATCAAGAACGGCGAAACCACCGGTGCGCTGTCCGGCGCCGTCCCGCTGGACGGCGTGCGCGAGGTGGTGGCAGCGGTACACCCGACACCGTCGAGCCTCGCCTTCGTGGTCGCCAAGGATGGCCAGGTGATTGCCCACCCTGACGCAAAATTGATGCTCAAGCCGGCCACCGACGTGGCGGCATCGCTCACCGTCGATACGCTCACCAACCTGGCGAAGGCCACCGCGCCGCTGGAGGTCGAGCTGGCCGGCGCGCCTAAGCTGCTCAAGGCGCAGGCCGTGCAAGGCACCGATTGGTACCTGGTGATCGCGCTGGACAAGGCGGAAGCCACCGCCGGTTTGCGCAACGTCGTGCGTGCGCTGGCAGTGGCCATGGTGCTGCTGACGCTGGCTGCCGTGGGCATCGCCGCGTTCTTCACCTCGCAGTCGTTCCGCCGCCTGTCGCAGGTGCGTGATGCGATGGACACCATCGGCTCCGGCGGCGGTGACCTCACGCACCGCCTGCCCGTGGTCGGCAACGATGAAGTCGCGCAGATCAGCGCCTCGTTCAACACGTTCATCGACAAGATTGGCGAAGTGCTGCTGGAAGTGCGCGCCAGCGTCGACAGCATGAAGTCCGCCACCGGCGAGATCGAAGCGGGCAACCGTGACCTGTCCAATCGGACCGAAGTGTCGGCCAGCAACCTGCAGGAAACCTCTGCCGCGCTGACCGAACTGACGACCAGCGTGAAGAACTCCGCCGATGCCGCCGTGCAGGCCACGCGCCTGGCCAGCGACGCCAGCGATGCCGCCACGCGCGGCGGCGACGTGGTCTCGAGCGCGGTCAGCACGATGGACGAGATTGCCAAATCGTCGGCGCGCATTACCGAGATCATCGGCGTGATCGACAGCATTGCGTTCCAGACCAACATCCTCGCGCTGAACGCCGCGGTGGAAGCCGCCCGTGCCGGCGAGAACGGCCGCGGCTTTGCCGTGGTGGCCGGCGAGGTGCGCACGCTGGCGCAACGCAGCGCCACGGCCGCCCGCGAGATCAAAGATCTGATCCAGGCATCGGAAGCCAGCGTGAAGACCGGTGCGCAACGCGTGCAGGCCGCCGGCGCAACGATGCAGGAGATCGTGCAGGGCATCGAGCGTGTCGCGCGCATCATCGGCGAGATTGATGGTGCGATGCACGAACAGAGCACCGGTATCAGCCAGATCGATCGCAGCGTCGCCGAGATGGACCAGGCCACGCAGCAGAACGCTGCGCTGGTCGAGCAGTCGACGGCCGCATCGTCGATGCTCAACGAGCAGGCCCAGGGTCTGGCTCGCACGGTCGGGCTGTTCAAGCTGCGCAGCGCCTGAAGCGCTGCACCCCTCTTCACCGCGCCCGGGCCGGGTGCTCCTTTGCCTAGAATGGAGCCCCGGCAACTTTCCCCGCGCCTCTTGCCTTCGGCGGACGTTGCCTGACCTCAACGCTCCGCCTGCATGCCCAATGTGCTGATCCTCGGTGGCCGCGCGCCGGTGGCGCTCGACCACGCCCGCCGCTTTGCCCACCAGGGGTGGACGGTCTGCATTGCCGACAGTATTCCGTGCCAGATCAGCGGGGCCTCCAGGGCGGTCGCGGCCACCTTTCGCATTGCATCGCCGCGTCATGCGCCGGCGCAGTTCGCGGCGGACCTTGCACGCATCGTCCGGGAGCGCGCCATCGATCTGGTGGTGCCGACGTGCGAGGAAGTCTTTTTTGTATCGCGCTATCGGCATCACTTGCCGAACCACGTGCGGGTCCTGGCCGAGGATTTCGACACGCTGCGCGCGGTGCACAGCAAATGGCAGTTCCTGGAACTCGCGCAGGATTGCGGCGCGGATGTGCCGGTCTCCGCGCGGGTGCGCACGCTGGATGAAGCGCGCGCCTGGGCAGGCGGGCGCCCCGTCGTGCTCAAGCCGGAGTTCTCGCGCTTTGGCGTGCATGTGCGCCTGTATCGCACCGGCATTCCCGACGATGCACCGCCGCTGGCCGATCTGGGCGCGTGGGTGGTGCAGCGCCTGGTGGCGGGGCAGGAATTCTGCTCGTACAGCGTGGCCGATCGCGGTCGGCTGGTGGCGCACGCGCTGTATCGGCCCGACTGGCGCATGTCGACCAGTGCGAGCTTCTACTTCGCGCCCGCACGCATCGACGCGGTCCGCAATTTCGTCGCCAACTTTGCGCGCAAGCTCGACTTCACGGGGCAGCTCTCGTTCGACTGGATCGAGCAGGCCGATGGCCGCGTGAGCCCGCTCGAATGCAACCCGCGCGCCACCAGCGGTTGCCACTTGTTCGGCCTTGACGATCCACTGCCCGCCGCGCTGGCCGGCACGCTCGACGGCTGCATCGAACCGTCGCCGGGTGTGCCGCGCATGGCGGCTGCGGTGATGGCATCAGCGGGGCTGTTCGATGCCGTGCGCCACGGCAGGCTGCGCCAATGGCGCCAGGACTGGCGCGCCGCCACCGACGTCATCGCCACGCCGGGCGACCGCGGCCCGCTGTGGGGCGGCGTGTGCGATCTCGCCGCCTATGCGCGCATGGCGATCGCGCAGCGTTGCAATATGCGCGAAGCGGCCACGCAAGACATCGAGTGGGATGGCCAGGAGCTGCCCGAGGTATGACGGCGCCCGGCGCCGTGCCGCATGCATGCTTTGCCGACAAGGCGGGCGCGTTCCTGCATGTGCATCGCGGGCAGGCGTCGCTGCCGTTCGTCGCCAATCTGGTGACGCAGGTCGACGTGGTGGAGGCCGGCGGTTTGCCGCTGCCGGTGACGATCAACGGCAGTGACGATCGCGCCAATCATGCCGAGAATGCCTGGGTCTGCTCGCCCATCACCACGTATGGCCGCTATGCGGCGGAAGAGTCCGAGCGTCTGATGCCGCGCGTGCTGCGGCCGCTGCTGCGCGGTGCGATCGGCCTGGCCGATGCGTGGATGCGGCGTGCGCAGCTGGACCGGGCGGTGGCCGTCAACAACTGGCTCGTCAGCACGAACCTGTATCCATCGGCAGCGGCGTTCGATCTGGGCGCGCTGGCGCGTACGTGCCGCGACCGGTGGCCCGACCGCGCGATCTGGCTGCGTTCGCTCAACACGATCCAGCATGCCGACTGGCTGCGCGCTGCCACGGTCGCCGGCTTCGATTTGATCCCCACGCGGCAGGTCTATCTGTTCCAGCACCTGCAGCGTGCCTCGCGCGCATCGGAGGTGCGTCGCGACCTGCGGCGGGATCTCAAGCTGCTCAGCTCGACACCGCTGACGTTCGTGCCGCACGATGCCTTTACCAATGCCGATTTCGCGCAGGCCGAGCGGCTGTATGCGCAGCTCTATCTCGACAAATATTCCGCCTTGAACCCGCGCTATACCGCAGCGTTCCTTCGAGCGTGGCATGCGGCGGGGCTGCTCGAATGTGCGGGATTTCGCGATGCGCAGGGCGTGTTGCGAGCCGTTGTCGGCGTGTTTGGGCAGGGGCCGTTGCTGACGGCGCCCATCGTCGGATACGACACGACGTGGCCGCAGCAGGCGGCGCTGTATCGCCTGCTGATGGCGCACGTGCTGCGCCTGACCATCACGCGCGATGCCGAACTGAACCTGAGCGCCGGTGCCGCCCACTTCAAGCGCCTGCGCGGCGGCATGCCCGCCATTGAGATGAGCGCCGTGTACTGCCGGCATCTGCCGCCCGCCACACGCCACGCCATCGCTGTGCTGCGCACCCTCACAACCCGGATCGGCGTGCCGATCATGCAACGCTTTCAGTTATGACTGCCTGGAACGCCACGCTGCTGCGCGGTTGGTATCCCGTCGCCGAAGCGCACCGCCTGCGCGACAAGCCGATGCGCGTGACCCTGTTCAACCGCGCGGTGGTGCTCGCGCGTTTGCCTTCGGGAAGCCTGCTTGCGCTTGATGACCGCTGCCCGCATCGGCATGTGCCGTTGTCCGATGGACAGCTCGTCGGCGAGACACTGCAATGCAAGTACCACGGCTGGACGTTCGGTGCCGACGGCCGCTGCACTGCCATGCCGGGCATGTGCCCGGGCGCCGCTGTGCCCGCCGTGCAAGTGAACGCGTGGCAGGCGTTCGAGCACGACGGGCTGATCTGGATGAGCGCACGGGCACCAGGTGAGGCCGCCCCTGCCGCATTGCCGGCGTTCCTGAATCGCTTGCCGGCCGGCAGCCGCCGCTTTCTGTGGAGCACGTTGTGGCAGGCCCGCCCGGCCGACGCGTTGGAGAATTTTCTCGACCCGCTGCATACGCATCTCGTCCACCCGGGCCTGGTGCGCAGCCATGGCGCGCGCCAGCCGATGACGGTGACCGTCACCCAGTCGGCAGATGGCTTGCAGGTGGACTACGCCGGTCAGGCGCAGCAAAGCGGCTTGCTGTACCGCCTGTTCGAATCACCCCGCACCATGGAGCGCGCGCATTTTGGTCTTGCCGCCCCGGCGACCGCCCAGCTCGAATACCGCTACGCCAACGGCAGCGCGCTGTATTTCACGCTGCACTTCACGCCCGAAGACGACATGCGCACGCGCCTGTTCGCCACGCTGCATGTGGAAAACCGCTGGGCGCCTGCCTGGGCCGTGCGCTGGTTCGTCTGGCCGTTCCTGTATCGCGTGGCTGAGCAAGACCGCCGCGTGGTTGAGGCGCAGGCTGCCAACAGCGCGCGCTTTAACCGCCAGGACGGCATTTCCACCGAACTCGATCTTGTGCGGCCCATGCTGGACGCCGTGTGGATGCCCAGCGGCAAGCCTGTGGAGCCGGGCGAGCGGGTGATGCAAATGTGGCTGTAGCGCACCACGCCGTTACATTGACCGTCCGTCGAAGTGGGTGACCGGCACGCTGGCCAGATCGATGTCTTCCAGGCAGCGGACGTTGACGGCAATCATCGGTGTGCCGTCGGGCATGACGCCTTCGGCATACGGATGGATGCCGCAAGTCGGGCAGAAGCGGTGCTTGATCACATGCTTGCGGAAGAGATAGGTGCTGGCGTTGTCTTCCGGCGTGAGCAGCCGCACCTTGTCGGGCGCCACAAACCACAGCAGCGAGCCTTTGCGCTGGCAGATCGAGCAGTTGCACGCCATCGCGCTTTCCGGATGACCTTCAACTTCGAACGCGACGTTTCCGCAGTGGCAGCTTCCCTTGTGTGTCATGCCGGTCTCCTTGTGGCGTGTTTGTGATGGATGTGGCGCCGTCCACTATAGGCGAGCCGGTCCGCGCACGATGCCCGCTTTCTCGGGAATCGCCCTAGGTCTCTGCCTCCATGCAGCGGTGCGACAATCGCCGCGAGTCGACCACACGAACGCCCCACGGATCGCCGCGCCTTGACGGCGACCGCGTCATGAGGAGCCATCATGCATCGCCATCGTCCTGTTGCTGTGATCCGGGCGGTTTCTGCCGCCGCCATCTTTGCCGGCAGCGCCAGCGCGTTTGCGCAAGCGTCGGAACCGGCGGCTGCTCCAGTCTTAGCGCCACAGATCTCGGCACAGATCATCAACATGGGCGGCATGACCCCGGACGAGATCGGTCCCGTCATCGCCGAGATGGGTACGCTGCGCACGAAAACGCTGGTGACGGCCGCCAACGGCACGGTCGGCATCCAGGTGGGCACTGTGGCCAAGCACACGCATACGTACTCGGATGAGATCCAGTACGTGATGTCGGGCACGGCCACCGTCTGGCTCGACAACGCGCCGCGTGAGGTCCGGGCGGGCGATCTGATCGTGATTCCGCGCGGCGTGGTGCACGGAACGCTGACCACCAGCACGGATTTCAAATCGATGGCGATCAAGCTGCCGCCGCAGCGTGCGGGCGATACGCACAAGGTGCCGTGACATCTGCGCCGTGATCTGCGGCATGTTGGCCTGGGTCAGGGCGGGATGAAAACACCATCCCTTACAATGGCGCCCTCCTAAAGAGTCCATCGCCATGTCCGCACCGCTCGCCAACGACACCTTCCTGCGCGCCCTGCGCCGCCAGCCCACCGACTACACGCCGCTGTGGCTGATGCGCCAGGCGGGCCGCTATCTGCCGGAGTACAACGCCACGCGCGCGCGGGCCGGCAGCTTCCTCGGCCTGGCCAAGTCGCCGGCGTATGCGACGGAAGTGACGCTGCAGCCGCTGGATCGCTATCCGCTGGACGCGGCGATTCTGTTCTCCGACATCCTGACCGTGCCCGATGCCATGGGCTTGGGCCTGTCGTTCGCGCAGGGCGAGGGCCCGCGCTTTGCCAAGCCGGTGCGCACGGAAGCCGATGTGGCGGCGCTGTCGGTGCCGGACATGTCGTCGCTGCAATATGTGTTCGATGCCGTGGCGGAAATCCGCCGCGCGCTCGTGCAGGACGGCCGCCAGCGTGTGCCGCTCATCGGCTTCTCGGGCAGCCCGTGGACGCTCGCCTGCTACATGGTCGAAGGCGGTGGCTCGGACGACTTCCGCACCGTCAAGTCGATGCTCTACGCGCGCCCAGACCTGATGCACCGCATCCTGGAGATCAATGCGCAGGCCGTGATCGACTATCTGAACGCGCAGATTGATGCCGGTGCCCAAGCTGTGCAGGTGTTCGATACCTGGGGCGGGGCGCTGGCCGATGGCATCTACCAGGAGTTTTCGCTGGCCTACATGGCCCGCGTGGTGAAAGGCATTCGCGCCGGGGCCGATGGCCAGCGCGTGCCGGTCATCCTGTTCACCAAGGGCGGCGGCCTGTGGCTTGAAGCCATGGCCGACACCGGGGCCGACGCGCTGGGTGTTGACTGGACCGTCAACCTGCAGCTCGCCCGCCAGCGCACGGCTGGGCGAGTTGCCCTGCAGGGCAACCTGGACCCGACGGTGCTGTTTGCCGAACCGGATGCCATTCGCGCCCAAGTGCGCCGCGTGCTGGAAGACTACGCAGCCAGCGGCGACAGCGACGGCCACATCTTCAACCTCGGCCACGGCATCTCGCAGTTCACGCCGCCCGAAGCCGTGTCGGTGCTGGTGGACGAGGCGCACAGTTTCAGCCGTGCGCTGCGCACAAAAGCGAAGTAACACGTATCAGATCAATGCTGCGGTGCGATAGCGTTTGAATTGGGCCGCAGTAGTGCGTGAAGCCGAGGGCACGGGTGGAATCTTCGCCGCTTTGGTGCAGTAAGGGTGAGTGACTACTCGCGTGCGGGTGGCCCCATCTGGCCCGAAAGGGGTGTCAAGCGATTTATTTCGCGCTTTCTGGTGCGTAAGCCGCCTGTCAAGACTTGACTTATGCACAAAGCTGTCGCGGCTGGTTCTTTCCGCGACGCAACAGGGGAAGCGTTGTGCATCCAACGCATAAGTGTTTGATTTTTCTAAGAGAAAGCCGCGTGCGCGTAAATCGTGCAAGCTAGAAAAACGGTGAATCCATTGGCCTTCGCAGGCGCGGCAGGCGACTTTTCAACAAAGTTATCCACAGGCTGTGTGGATAGCCCGGAAAACGGTCGCCGATCAGGGCGCCAGGGCGCAAACCTCAAGTAATACTTGAACATTGAGCCGGCCACGACAATGGCTGTGAAGGCAAGGTGAGATGGGCAAGACGCATTTCCCAGGTGCAGGATTCGCCGCTGCATCGCAACAATCCCTTTGCAATTCAACCGTTTGCGCTTTGCATGACCACCGCCCAAGTCGACGCTGCGTTCTCTGATGCCAAGGCGTCGGCCGCCATCGCGCGGGTAGTGATTGATACGCCGCTCGATGCGGTGTTCGATTACCGGTGCGGGCCGCCTGTGCTTCCCGGGCAACTTGTCGTCGTACCGTTTGGCAACCGCCGTGTGGTGGCGTTGGTCATCGACACCGCCGCGACCACCGATGTGCCCCAAGAGAAGCTGCGCGATGTCGAGCGGGTGCTCGACTGGGTGCCGCCGCTCAATGTCGAATGGCGAGCTTTGGCCGAGTTTGCTGCCGGTTACTACCACCGCGCGCTGGGCGAAGTGACGTTGCCCGCACTACCGCCGCTCTGGCGCACGCCGGCCAGCTGGGACAACCTCGCGCGCCAGGCCAACGAAACCGTCTACGTAATGTTCGAACCGGCCCGGGCCGCGTTGCTGGACAGCATTCCGAAACGTGCGTCCGGCGCCATGCGCCTAGCTGAAGCGCTGACCGGCGATGGCGAGCTGTCCGCCAGCGCTGCCGTCGAACTGCACGGGCAAGCCGTCGCTAAGCTGCGGGATTGGACGGCCGTCGGCTGGCTGCGCGCAGAACTGCGGCCGAAAGCGCTGTTGCCGCAACCGCTCGAATTGCCCGCGCCTTCCGTCGCGCCCGCCCTGAACGATGAGCAGGCGACCGCCGTGGCGGCCATTGCCCAAGCTGGCACGGCGGGCACATTCAGCCCGTTCCTGCTGTACGGCGTCACCGGCAGCGGCAAGACCGAGGTTTACCTGCACGCCATCGCCGACGCCCTGGCGCGGGACCCGGCCGCACAGGTGCTGATGCTGGTGCCCGAGATCAACCTGACACCGCAACTGGAAGCGCGTATCGCCGCACGTTTCCCCGGCGTGCCCATGGCCGCGCTGCACAGCGGCCTGGCCGAACAGCCGCGTGCGTTGAACTGGCTGGCCGCCCATCGCGGCGAGGCCCGCATCGTCCTCGGCACGCGGCTGGCGATGCTGGCGTCGCTGCCTAACCTCGCGCTCATCCTCGTCGACGAAGAGCACGACACGTCGTACAAGCAGCAGGAGGGGCTGCGCTATTCCGCACGCGATCTGGCGCTGTGGCGCGCCAAGCAGCGCAACATCCCCGTCGTGCTGGGCTCGGCCACGCCGTCACTGGAAACCTGGTGGCGCGCAGAACAGACCCCCACCACGCGTCTGACGCTCTCGCAACGCGCGCAGGCTGAAGCGGTGCTGCCGCGCGTATCGCTCGTCGACTTGAATCTGGAGCGCCGCGCCGGGCGTGAGATTCGCGATGGGCTGTCTAAACCGCTCGTCGATGCGATTGCCGATCGCCTGGCGCGCGGCGAACAGAGCCTGCTGTTCCTCAACCGCCGCGGCTACGCGCCCGTGCTTTCGTGTGACGCGTGCGGCTGGTTGTCGGGCTGCCCACGTTGCTCGGCGTACCTCGTGCTGCACAAGCCCGAGCGGCGACTGCGCTGCCACCACTGCGGGTACGAATCCCGCATCCCGCATCACTGCCCCGACTGCGGCAACGTCGACATCGCTCCGCTTGGGCGCGGCACACAGCGCATCGAAGAGACGCTCGGCGAGCTGTTTCCGCAGGCCCGCGTCGCCCGCATCGACGCCGATTCCACCCGCCGCAAGGGCAGCGCCGAAGCGCTGTTCGACACCGTGCACGAAGGCAGCGTCGACATCCTGATCGGCACGCAGATGGTCGCCAAGGGGCATGACTTCCAGCGGGTGACGCTGGTGGGCGTGGTCGCACCCGACTCCTCACTGTTCTCGCACGACTTTCGTGCGGGGGAGCATCTCTTTGCCTCGCTGATGCAGGTGGCGGGCCGCGCGGGCCGGGCCGGGCTGGCTGGGGAGGTGCTGATTCAGACGCGGTATCCGGATGCCCCCGCGCTGCAGGCGCTGGTTCGGCACGACTACGGCGGTTTTGCGCGCCAGTTGCTGCGGGAACGCAAGCAAGCCGGGCTGCCGCCGTTTGCCTATCAGGCGCTGCTCACCGCAGAGCACAAGGAAGTGGCGCGGGCGCTTGAATTTTTGGGCGCTGCGCGTTCTGCGGGTGAAGCCTTGGCGGCCGAATTGGGTGCGCCGGTGTTTTTGCATGATCCGGTGCCCATGACGATGGTGCGGTTGGCCAACCGCGAGCGCGCGCAGTTGCTGGTGGAGTCGGCTTCTCGGGCGGCTTTGCAGAAGTTCTTGTCTGCCTGGACCGAGGGGTTTGCTGGGATCGGCAAGACTGTGAAGGGGGTGCGGTGGCAGTTGGAGATTGATCCTTTGAGGATTTGAGGCTTGGTGGTCCACACCCCTTTCGTTCCCTGCCGGGACCGACTCACTTTTCTTTGTCTTGCCAAAGAAAAGTAAGCAAAAGAAAGGCGCGCCCGAGATGGCGAAAGCCTCCTTGGATTTGTGTCGCGGGGAGGGGAAGGAGCCAAACTCGCTGCGCTCAGACAAGGCTCCTTCCTTAATCCTCCCCGCAACAAAAATCCAAGGCGCCATCAAGGGCTCAACGTCAAAAGAAAAAGGCCAACCCAATCGCGCGGTTGGCCTTTGTCGTTTGGGCTGGCGCTGAGATGGTTTGGCCTTTGACTTTCCTGCCTTAGATGGCGCCTTGAATTTCTGTTGCAGGGAGGAAAAAGGAAGGGAAACTGTTTGAGCGCAGCGAGTTTTTCCCTTCCCCTCCCTGCGACATAAATTCAAGGAATCTTTCGCCATCTCAGGCGCGCATTTCTTTGCTTACTTTCTTTGGGCAAGACCAAAGAAAGTGGGTCAGCCCCGGCAGGGGATGAAACAAGGGATGCACCACCAACAAAAAAACCAAGCCCACCTAAAAAAGAGCCCCCAACACCGCCTGCGGTTGCACCCAATCTACCCATTTCGAACCAAGGGGTTTCACTAGGTTGCACCTTCAAGATCGCCAGGCGTATGATCCGCCCAATTTGCCGGCCACAAGCTAGGCAATGGCAGCTCTGGATAGGAACCCACATGGCTACAACCACCCTCGGGGTCAAGCTGGACGATGCTTCGCGTGAACGCCTCAAGCGCGTTGCGCAGTCCATTGACCGCACGCCGCACTGGCTGATCAAGCAGGCGATCTTCACGTATCTGGACCAAGTGGAGCGGGGGCAGCTGCCAACTGATGCAAACGGCCCGGCGGCGGATGGCCTCCCGTCCGCCGCCGCAGCCGTCTCCGACGTGCACGAGGGTGATGAGCCCGCGGTGCAACCGTTCCTCGAATTCGCGCAGAGCGTGCAACCGCAGTCGGTGCTGCGCGCTGCCATCACGGCCGCCTACCGCCGACCGGAAACCGAAGCGATTCCGATGTTGCTGGAGCAGGCCCGTCTGCCGGGCGCGCTCGCCTCGGAAGCCAAGCAGCTGGCCCGCGATCTGGCCGGCAAGCTGCGCACGCAAAAGGTCGGCACTGGCCGCGAAGGGTTGGTGCAGGGCCTGATCCAGGAATTCTCCTTGTCGAGCCAGGAAGGCGTGGCGCTGATGTGCCTGGCCGAGGCGCTGCTGCGCATTCCCGACAAGGCCACGCGCGACGCATTGATCCGCGACAAGATCAGCAACGGCAACTGGTATTCGCATGTCGGCCAGAGCCCGTCGCTGTTTGTGAATGCCGCCACCTGGGGCCTGCTGCTCACGGGCAAGCTGGTCGCCACGCATAACGAAGCGGGGCTGTCGAAGGCGCTCACGCGCATCATCGGCAAGAGCGGCGAGCCGCTGATCCGCAAGGGCGTGGACATGGCGATGCGCCTGATGGGCGAGCAGTTCGTCACCGGCGAAACCATTTCCGAAGCGCTGGCCAACGCGCGCAAGTTCGAGGCCGAAGGCTTCCGCTACTCCTACGACATGCTCGGCGAGGCCGCGATGACGGAGGAAGACGCGCAGCGCTACCTCGCGTCGTACGAGCAGGCCATCCGCGCGATCGGCCAGGCGTCGGGCGGGCGCGGCATCTACGAAGGGCCGGGCATTTCGATCAAGCTGTCGGCGCTGCATCCGCGCTACTCGCGCGCGCAGTACGACCGCACGATCAACGAGCTGTATCCGCGTGTGAAGGCGCTGGCGATGCTGGCGCGTGAATACGACATCGGCATCAACATCGATGCCGAAGAAGCCGACCGCCTGGAACTGTCGCTCGATCTGCTGGAGCGCCTGTGCTTTGCGCCCGAGCTGGCTGGCTGGAACGGCATCGGCTTCGTGGTGCAGGGCTATCAGAAGCGCTGCCCGTTCGTGCTGGACTACATCATCGACCTGGCCCGCCGCAGCAAGCACCGCCTGATGATCCGCCTGGTGAAGGGCGCGTACTGGGACAGCGAGGTCAAGCGCGCGCAGGTCGACGGCCTGGAGGGCTACCCGGTCTACACGCGCAAGGTCTACACCGACGTGTCGTACCTGGCCTGCGCCCGCAAGCTGCTGGCCGCGCCGGAAGCGATCTTCCCGCAGTTCGCCACGCACAACGCGCACACACTGGCGGCCATCTATCACATGGCCGGTCAGAACTATTACCCCGGTCAGTACGAATTCCAATGCCTGCATGGCATGGGTGAGCCGCTGTACGAGCAGGTGGTCGGCAACAAGCCAGGCAAGCTGAACCGCCCGTGCCGCATCTACGCGCCGGTCGGCACGCATGAAACGCTGCTGGCCTATCTGGTGCGCCGCCTGCTGGAAAACGGCGCCAACACCTCGTTCGTGAACCGCATTGCGGATGAGTCGATTCCGCTGGACGACCTCGTCGCCGATCCGGTGGCGGTGGTGGAAAAGATGCACGCCGATGAAGGGACGCTCGGCCTGCCGCATCCGAAGATTCCGCTGCCGCGCCACCTCTACGGCGATGTGCGTGCCAACTCGTCAGGCATTGATCTGGCGAACGAGCAGCGCCTGGCGTCGTTGTCGTCCGCCCTTCTTGCGGGCACGAGCACGGTCTGGAATGCCGAGCCGACCATCGGCGATGCGCCTTACACGGGACGCATTTCGGAAACCCGGCCGCAACCGGTGCGCAATCCGTCGGACCTGCGCGACGTGGTCGGCCACGTGACCGAGGCCACCGAAGCCGACGTCGATGCAGCGTTGTCGGCCGCCGCCGCTGCCGCCCCGATCTGGCAAGCCACGCCGCCCGAGGCGCGCGCCGCGTTGCTCGATCGCGCAGCAGACCTCATGGAAGGCGAGATGCAGCACCTGATGGGGCTGATCATCCGCGAGGCGGGCAAGACGCTGTCCAACGCCATTGCGGAAGTGCGCGAAGCCGTCGATTTCCTCCGCTATTACGCAGCGCAGGTGCGCGGCGGGTTCTCCAACGACACGCATCGTCCGCTGGGCCCCGTGGTCTGCATCAGCCCGTGGAACTTCCCGCTGGCGATCTTCACCGGCCAGGTGAGCGCAGCGCTGGCCGCGGGCAACCCGGTGCTGGCCAAGCCTGCCGAACAGACCCCGCTGATCGCCGCTCAGGCCGTGCGCATCCTGCGCGAAGCCGGCGTGCCGGCTGGCGCCGTGCAACTGCTGCCGGGCCGTGGCGAGACCGTCGGCGCGGCGCTTGTGAAGGACATGCGCACCAAGGGCGTGATGTTTACCGGCTCGACCGAAGTCGCGCGCATTCTGCAGCGCACGCTGGCCGGCCGCCTGGATGCCAACGGCGCGCCGATCCCCCTGATTGCCGAAACCGGCGGACAGAACGCGATGATCGTGGATTCTTCCGCGCTGGCAGAACAGGTGGTGGCGGATGTGCTGTCGTCTGCGTTTGATTCGGCAGGCCAGCGGTGCTCGGCGCTGCGCGTGCTGTGCCTGCAGGATGATGTCGCCGATCGCGTGCTCGCGATGCTCAAGGGCGGCATGGCTGAATTGGCGATGGGCAATCCGGATCGCCTCGCCACGGATGTGGGCCCGGTGATCGACGCCGAAGCGCGCGACAACATCGTCGGCCATATCGAAGCGATGCGGGCCAAGGGCCGCCGCGTGCATCAGGCGCCGGTGCCGGCCGCGTGCGCGCACGGTACGTTCGTGCCCCCGACCATCATCGAACTCGACAGCCTGTCGGACCTGACGCGCGAGATCTTCGGTCCCGTGCTGCACGTGGTGCGCTGGAAGCGCACGGCCAAGGATACGGATAGCGCCGGCCTGACCAAGCTGATCGAGCAGATCAATGGCACGGGCTACGGCCTGACGCTGGGCATCCATACGCGTATCGACGAGACCATCGCGCACGTGGTGGACCGGGCGCATGTCGGCAACCTGTATGTGAACCGCAATATCGTCGGTGCCGTGGTGGGCGTGCAGCCGTTCGGCGGCGAAGGCCTGTCGGGCACGGGCCCGAAGGCCGGCGGGCCGCTGTATCTGCTGCGCTTGCTGTCGACGTGCCCGCAGGACGGCATGCGCACCGCGCTGCAACTGACCGCGGGTGCCGGCACGGAAATCGACACCGATGCGCGCCGCGCGCTGCTGGCGCCGTTCGATGCGCTGGCGGACTGGGCACGCAAGCAGGCGCCTGAGCTGGCTTCGCTGTGCGAACGCCTGGCTGCGGCGTCAGCCACGGGCGCCACGGCTACGTTGCCGGGCCCGACGGGCGAGCGCAACACCTACACGCTGCTGCCGCGCGAAGCGGTGCTGTGCGTGGCGGCAGATCCGGCCGATTGGCTGCGCCAACTGGCGGCTGTGCTGGCCGTGGGCAGCGTGGCGGTTGTGCAGGAAAACCCTGCCATCGAAGCGGTACTTCGGGGCTTGCCGGCGGCAGTACAATCGCGCGTCCGCGTGGTCGGGTCGACCGACGAAGCGGCTTTTGATGCGGTGCTGCACCACGGCGATTCGGACCATCTGCGCGCCATTTGCGAAGGACTGGCACGACGTGCCGGCCCTATCGTGGGCGTGCAAGGCCTGCCGCATGGCGGGGAAGGGCTGGCGCTGGAGCGCCTGCTGATCGAGCGTTCGCTGTCGGTCAATACGGCCGCAGCGGGTGGCAACGCCAGCCTGATGACCATCGGCTGACGGGGAGCACGAGCAGGATTCGCAGCGCCATCCGCACGACGGGTGTGGGTGGAGCGCGAAGCGGGAGGAGGGCGACGGTGATCCCGTCGCGCTATTGATCCAAATTGCGTTTGAACTAGGAGACGCACAAATGAAATTGAAGCAACTGTGTCTGGCGGCAGCACTGTGCGCGCTTGGCAGCGCGGCATCGGCCCAGGAAGTCATCAAGCTGGGCTATGCCGGCCCGATGACCGGTCCTCAAGCCCAGTACGGCAAGGACATGCAGAACGGCCTGACGCTGGCGGTCGAGGAATTCAACGCCACGCATCCGAAGATTGCAGGCAAGGAAGTCAAGTTCCAGCTGATCTCGGAAGACGACCAGGCTGACCCGAAGACCGGCACCACCGTCGCACAGAAGCTGGTGGACAGCGGCATCAAGGGCATGCTGGGCCACTTCAACTCGGGTACGACCATCCCGGCCTCGCGCATCTACAACAACGCAGGCATCGCAGAAATCGCGATGGCAACGGCACCGGAATACACGAAGCAAGGCTACAAGACGACGTTCCGCATGATGACCTCCGACACCCAGCAGGGTTCGGTGGTCGGCACGTACGCCGTCAAGAAGCTGGGCTACAAGAACATCGCCATCGTTGATGACCGCACGGCTTACGGCCAAGGTCTGGCAGACGAGTTCGAGAAGGCCGCCAAGGCTGCCGGCGCCACCATCGTGCGTCGCGAGTTCACCAACGACAAGGCCAGCGACTTCAAGTCGATCCTCACGCAGATCAAGGCCAAGAAGCCTGACGCCGTGTTCTACGGCGGCGCGGAAGGCCAATCGGCTCCGCTGGTCAAGCAGATGCGCGAACTGGGCATGAAGTCCACGCTGATGTCGGGCGAAATGTCCAAGACCGACGACTTCATCAAGCTGGCTGGCGCGCAATCGGCCGAAGGCGTGGTGTGCTCGCTGGCCGGTCTGCCGCTGGAACAAATGCCGGGCGGCGCTGGCTACAAGGCCCGCTACGAGAAGCGCTTCGGCACGCCGGTGCAGACGTACTCCCCGTACGCTTACGACGGCGCAATGGCCCTGATGCAAGCCATGGTGAAGGCCGGCTCGTCGGATCCGAGCAAGTACCTGCCGATCCTGGCCGCGACCAACATGCAAGGCGTGACCGCCAAGCACTACGCCTATGACGAGAAGGGCGACCTCAAGGATGGCGGTATCACCGTCTACAAGGTCACCGGCGGCAAGTGGACGCCGCTGGAGAGCGTCGGCGGCAAGTAATCCGACCGGCTCTCAGCCATTCGCAGTATGGAAACCGCCCTCCGGGGCGGTTTTTCTTTGCCGGCGGCTCAAGGCTCCAAACGCAGAGTTGTCGCTTTCTGCGTCGAACGTCATCGATCTATTATTAAATATCGTGTAACGAGGGTCTAACGCGTGTCAGTGCTTGGCTGACTTTCCCAAGTGGGTGCTTCGGGTACCATGTCGCCCATGACAGGACTTCACGATCTCTTCCCTTCGTGGCCGCCCGCACCTGGCGGTCTCTTCTGGATCGGGCTGGCGCTGGTCGGCGCGGCGCTGTGCGGCGAGTTTGCGCGTGCGGCGCTGAAGCTGCCCCGCATCGTCGGCTATGCGGCGGCGGGGCTGGTGGCGGGTGTGCTTGGCCGCCCGCTCATCGACGCCGACATGCTCGACCAGACCCACATCCTGATCGAGATGGCGCTGGCGTTGGCGCTGTTCGAACTAGGGCACCGGCTGTCGTTCGAGTGGCTGCGAGCCAATCGTTGGCTCTTGCTCACCAGTGGCTTCGAGAGCCTGCTGACCTGGGGCCTGGTCACCTGGGTGCTGCAGCTGTTTGGCGTGGCGACGCCGGTGGCGGTGGCCGCAGGCGCCATCGCGGTGGCCACGTCCCCCACGGTACTGCTGCAACTGAAGAACGAACTACGTGCCGAAGGCCAGGTGACGGAGCGGTTGCTCTCGCTGGGCGCGCTCAACAGCATCTACGCCAGCGTGCTGGTGCCGCTCACCGCCGGCTGGCTGCACAGCGAATACGGCCACTGGGCGGCGGCGCTGCTCCATCCGCTGTACCTGCTGGCAGGCTCCGTGCTTCTTGCCTGGGTGGTCGGCAAAGTGGGCCATGCGCTGTATCACCGCATGGCGGGTGACGATCATTACGCATTCCTGGTGCTGGTCGGCCTGGTGCTGTTTGCGCTGGCGATGGCCAAGCTGCTCAAGCTGTCGGTGCCGCTCACATTGCTGCTGGCAGGCGTGGTGTTCAAGCACCAGGACGATCACCCCCGCGTGTGGCCATCGCATTTCGGCAGCGCGGGCAGCATCTTGATTGTGGTGATGATCGTGTCGCTCGGCTTGCCGCTCAAGGCGTCGGACTGGGTGATTGGTGGTGTGGCGGCGGTGGCGCTGGTGCTGTCGCGCTTCATCGCCAAACTGGCAGCCACGACGGCGCTGGGCTCGTTCTCGGGCCTGTCGATGCGGCAGAGCATCGCCCTGGGCCTGGCGCTTGGGCCCATGTCAGGACTGTCATGGTTGCTGATGCACGATACGGCGGCACTGTATCCACAAACCGGCGGGCCGCTTGCGGCCATCATCCTGTGCACGCTGGCGATCCAACAGATTGCCGCGCCGATCCTGACCGCGCGTTCGCTGCGCTGGGCAGGTGAGGTGCGACAAGACGAAGGGAGGCACTGAGCCCCATGTCCCTCGAACCGTTCTCGAAATCCGAAGCCCTGACGTTTGGCGTCGAGCTGGAACTGCAGCTCGTCAATCGCCATGACTACGACCTCGCTTCGGCGTCGCCCGACCTGCTGCGCATGCTCAAGGGCAAGGAATACCCCGGCGACATCAAACCGGAGATCACCGATTCGATGATCGAGATCTCCACCGGCATCTGCCACAGCCACGATGAAGCACTCTGGCAATTGCGCGAGATGCGCGACCGCATGGCCGACGCCGCCACGGCGCTGAACATCGGCATCTGCGGCGGCGGCACGCACCCGTTCCAGCAGTGGAGCCAGCGCCAGATTTCGCAATCGCCGCGCTATCAGTACATCTCGGATCTGTACGGTTACCTCGCCAAGCAGTTCACCGTGTTCGGGCAGCACGTGCATATCGGCTGCCCGAATCCGGACGATGCGCTGTACCTGCTGCACGCCATGTCGCGCTACGTGCCGCACTTCATTGCGCTGGCCGCGTCGTCGCCGTTCGTACAGGGCGTGGATACGGGGTTTGCTTCCGCGCGCATGAACTCCGTCAGCGCCTTCCCGATGTCGGGCCGCGCGCCGTTTGTGCTTACATGGGATGCCTTCATCGCGTACTTCGACAAGATGCACGCCACGGGCGTGATCGAAAGCATGAAGGACTTCTACTGGGACATCCGCCCCAAGCCCGAATTCGGCACGATCGAAGTGCGCGTGATGGACACCCCGCTGACTGTTGAACGCGCCGCCGCCATCGCTGCCTATATCCAGGCGCTTGGCCGCTGGCTGCTGCTCGATCGCCCGTTCATGCCAGTGGAAGACGATTACCTCGTCTACACCTTCAACCGCTTCCAGGCATGCCGCTTTGGGCTGGCCGGCGAATACGTCGACCCGGCCACGGGCAACCGAGGCGCGCTGGCCGATCACATCCTGGAGACGAGCAAGGTGCTGTCGGCTCATGCCGAAGCGCTGTCGTCCGAAGGCGCGCTCGATATGGTGCGGGAAGTGGTGGAAGCGCGCGATGCGGATGCCGAGTGGATCCGCGCGGCGCAACGTGAAACCCGCAACCTGCACGAGACCGTGCGACGCGGTTGCGGGCGGTGGACGCAGCAGGCGGCAACGCAGCCCGCCTGACGCCTCGAAGAACGGTCAGTCGTTGCGGACCGTTCCCGGCGCTTCCAGCCAGCGCTGCATGAAGACGAGGTCGAGCCACTGGCCGTGCTTGATGGCAGCCTCGGGCATGCGGCCGACTTCTTTGAAGCCCAACTTTTCGTGCAGGCGGATCGACCCTGCATTGGCGCCGTCGATGGCGCCCACCATCAGGTGTTTGCCCAGGGCAGCGGCACGCTCGCACAGCGCTTCGACCAGCAGGCTGCCCAAGCCCTTGCCGCGCCAGTCGCGATGAATATGCACCGAGTGCTCGACGGTGGTGCGAAAGCCCGGGTACGGCCGGAAATCCCCAAACGATGCAACGCCCGCGACTTGCCCGCCATCATCGGCCACCAGCACCGGATACCCCTGCGTGGCACGCAACGCCAGCCACGCGGTGCGGTCTTCCAGCGTGACCGGCGTTTCGGTGTAGATCGCGTTGGAGGTGGCGATCACGTCGTTGTAGATGGCGAGGATGGCCGGCAGATCGGCCTGCGTTGCGTCGCGGAGCAGCATGATGCGTGATGGGCTCAATGGGTCGGACGCACCGCCAGAACGCGGCGCGCGAAGGCCCAGCATACCAAGGCGAACACGATCAGCCCAAGCCATTGCGCCGTGCCTTCAAACGACCCGCCCACGATCGCCAGCGGCGCATCCTTGCCCGTGGCCCCGATGACGGCCGCCATCAGCACGCCCACCAGGCTTTCACCCACGATCAGGCCCGACGCCAGCAGCACGCCATGGCGGTTCGGCACCTCGGCATAGCGCGCGTACGGCACACCGGCCGCCTGCGCACGCTTGGCAAGAATCTTCTCGATGACCCACGCCAGCACCGCACCCGTTACCAGCACCGTGCTGATCGTCGGTGGCAGGTAGATGCCGATACCTACTGCCAGCACCGGCAGCCGGGCGACGCCGCCACGCTGCTTGAGCGCCCAGTCGACGGCGATCAGCAGCATGCCGATGACGATGCCTGCAATCACCATGTTCCATTCCAGCTGGTGCGTGAAGATGCCGGTGGCAATGGCCGTCATGAGCGTAGCCTGCGGGGCTGAGAGCGCCTGCGCCGCGTCCATGCCGGCACGCGGCAGCGCGCCCGGAAAGCCATACGCGTTGTACAGCAGCTCCAGCACCGGCGAGATGACCGCAGCACCCGCGACGCACCCGATCAACAGCGCCACCTGCTGGCGCCACGGCGTGGCACCCACCAGCCAGCCGGTCTTCAGATCCTGCAGGTTGTCATTGGAGATGGTCGCTACGGCCACCACGGCCGAGGTTGTGAAGATGGCCAGCGCAATGCCCAGCTTGCTTGCTTCCGGCGAACCCACGATGCCGTTGTCCGCCCCGATGGCCAACAGCAGCAGCGACACCAAGGTGATGGCGATGATGCCAATGCCCGAAATCGGGCTCGACGACGAACCGATCAGCCCGGCCATGTAGCCGCACGCCGCCGCCACCAGAAAGCCGAACACCACCGCAAAGATCACCGCGTAGGTGATCAACGTCCAGCGCGAGCCGGCCGATAGCATGGTCGGCGCCAGGAACGCGGCAAACGTGATTACCAGCACCACGACCATGGCCAGCGTGACCAGCAGAATCCAGCGCGGCGCCATGTCCTGCTCGGTGCGCTGGGCGCCATCGGCCTTCGGGCGCAGGCTGCCGAACGAGCGCTTCACGCCGTGCACCACCGGGCCGATCAGCGTGCCCAGCGTCCACACGGCCGCCACCGCAATCACGCCTGCACCGATAAAACGCACCTGCGTGCGCCACACATCCGTGCCAAACGCTGAGAGCGCCTTGCCCGCCGGCACTGGCGTGATGGAGGTCAGATACGGCACGGCGATGCCCCAGGCAATCACCAGGCCCACCAGCATGGCAAGCCCCGCCACCAGCCCGATCAGATAGCCCGCGCCCAGCAGTGCCGTTGAAAAGCCCAGCGGCAAGCGCACCACTGCGGCCCCCGCAGCGAACCACCAGCTTGCCCCTTCGCCCAGCACGCGCAGGCCACTGGTTGCAAACGCCACGATGGCCGCGACGATGCCGCCGGCAGCCAGATCGCGCATGCCGGTGGCAGCGGGCACGGCGTCAGCGTCCGAGCCATCCGACGTTTGGCCACTGCCCACGCGCAGGATTTCCGCCGCCGCCACACCTTCGGGATAGGGCAGGTCGCTCTGCACCACCATCGCGTGGCGCAGCGGAATCGTGAACACCACGCCGAGCATGCCGCCCGCCATGCAGACCCCAAACGTTTGCCAGAACGGGAAACCTTGCCAGTGCCCAATCATCACCAGGCCGGGCAGGATGAAGATGATGGAAGACAGCGTCCCGGCCGCAGACGCCTGCGTCTGCACCATGTTGTTCTCAAGGATGTTCGTGCCGCCGAGTATGCGCAGCACCGCCATGGAAATCACCGCTGCGGGAATCGCCGATGAGAACGTCAGGCCGACTTTCAGGCCCAGGTACACGTTTGAAGCGGTGAAGATCACGGTGATGATCGCGCCGAGGATCATGCCGCGCAGCGTCAGCTCCGGCAGGGTCGCTGCCGAAATGTGCTTGGGAGGATGGAGGGATTGCATCCTGCGGTTCTCCAAAGAGGGTTCTTGTGGCGCGGATTATAGGAGTGGATGGGGGCGGGGGCTTGTGGGTTTTTTTTGGGGGGTGCTCTAGATTTATTGCTTGTGGTGCACCTGTGTTTCGTACCCTGCCGGGCACGACTCACTTTTCTTTGTCTTGCCAAAGAAAAGTAAGCAAAAGAAAGGCGCGCCCGAGATGGCGAAAGCCTCCTTGAATTTGCGTAACCGTGCGGAGACGGGAAAAACTCGCTTCGCTCAGACAGTTTCCCGTCTTTTTTCCGCCCGCTTACGAAAATTCAAGGCGCCATCTAGGGCTCAACGTCAAAAGAAAAAGGCCAACCCATCGCGAGGTTGGCCTTGTCGTCTGAGCTGGCACCCAGAGTGTTTGGCTTTTGTCTTTGACTTTCCCTGCCCTATGCGGCGCCTTGAATTTCTGTTGCAAGGAGGAAAAAGAGGGGAGGCTGTCTGAGCGCAGCGAGTTTGCCTCCCCTCCCTCCTTGCGACATAAATTCAAGGAGTCTTTCGCCGCATCGGGCGCGCCTTTCTTTGCTTACTTTCTTTGGCAAGACAAAGAAAGTGAGTCAGCCCCGGCAGGGGATGAAACCAGGGATGGACCAACAAGAAAAATCAGCACTCCACAATATTCACCGCCAACCCCCCCCGCGCCGTCTCCTTGTACTTCGTCTTCATATCCGCCCCCGTCTCCCGCATCGTCTTGATCACGGAGTCGAGCGAAACATAATGCGTGCCATCCCCACGCAACGCCATGCGCGCCGCATTCACCGCCTTCACAGACGCCATCGCATTGCGCTCGATGCACGGAATCTGCACCAGCCCGCCGACCGGGTCGCACGTCAGCCCCAGGTTGTGCTCCATGCCAATCTCAGCAGCGTTTTCGACTTGAGCAGGCGTGCCGCCCTGCACCGCAGCGAGCGCGCCCGCTGCCATCGAACACGCCACGCCGACCTCTCCCTGACACCCGACTTCCGCGCCAGAGATCGATGCATTCATCTTGTAGAGCATGCCGATCGCACCGGCGGTGAGCAGGAAATCCACCACACCGCTGTCGTTCGCGCCGGGCACGAAGCGGTCGTAGTAATGCATCACCGCCGGGATGATGCCCGCTGCGCCGTTGGTCGGTGCCGTGACGACGCGCCCCCCCGCAGCGTTCTCTTCGTTCACGGCAATCGCATACAGGTTCACCCAATCGATGACTGACAGCGGGTCGGACAGCGTGCGTTCGGCCTGCACCGTGAGCCGTGAATACAACTCGGCGGCACGGCGCCTCACGTGGAACGGGCCCGGCAGTTCGCCCTCCGTACGGCAGCCGCGCGCCACGCACGCTTGCATCACGTGCCAGATGTTGAGCAGACCGGCACGCACTTCGGCCTCGGTGCGCCACGTCAGCTCGTTTTCGAGCATCAGGCGGGCGATGGATTTGCCCGTCGACTCGCACATCGCCAACAGTTCCTTGCCGCTGCGGAACGGATGCGGCAACTGGTCATGCGCTGCCAGCACCTGCGTGTTCGGTGCGCCAGCCGTAACGACAAAACCGCCGCCGACTGAGAGGTAACGCGCCTCGCGCAGACGCTCGCCGGCGGCGTCGAAGGCGTGGAACTTCATGCCGTTCGGATGCTCGGCCATCGCTTCGCGGCGGTAGAAGGCGATGTGTTCCTTCTCGGTAAAGCGCATCGCGTGACGGCCCAGCAGCGACAGCGATTGCGATGCACGCAACTCCGCCAGCTTGGCATCGATGGTGTCGGGGTCGATGGTGTCAGGCGCCTCGCCCATCAGGCCGAGGATGACGCCGCGGTCCGTGCCGTGGCCTTTGCCGGTGGCACCGAGCGAGCCGTACAGCTCGACGCGCACGCTGGCGACTTGTGGCATCAGCCCGTCAGCTTCCAGGCCGGAGGCGAACATGAGCGCGGCGCGCATCGGCCCGACGGTGTGTGAGCTGGACGGGCCAATGCCGATCTTGAAGAGGTCGAAAACGGAAACAGCCATGGGTGAGGCTCCGGGGGCGTTAAAGGGTGCAAGCGGCTTGTGGCCGCTTGCGCCAGGTTGTTGTGCGCGCGCTGTCAGTACAGCGCTTCGCCGTTCAGCGGGCTGCGCATAGCGCCAGCCAATCAGGCGCTGTAGCGGCGAGCCGCTCGGCCAGCGTGCGGTATTTCGGGTCCAGTCGCGCAGCCTGCCAATACAGCGTGCCGGCGCTTTTCGGCTCCCACATGCCGGAGAAGCCGGGCAGGCCCGCGTCGGCTCGCTTCTTGTCGAAAGCAACGTGTGAGTGGACGTATTCCTCGTGCGTGCGGCTGCCGTCGGCATACGGCACGAGCCAATCAACGGCGGCGGCGAGCGTGGCGCCGTTGGCTGCGCGCTCATTTAGCCAGTGCTGGCCGAAAGGCTGCACGGCAATCGCGGCCATCGTCAGCGGCTCGAGGTCGTAGACGACGTAGTGAAGTGCATCGCGGTCTTCAAAATCTTCCACCGACCCGTCCGGGCGCACGTTATTGGCGAGCTGTTGCAGGAACAGGCGATGTACCTGCGCGAGCAACGCGTGGTCACCCAGCGCGGCAGCCGACATTGCCATCAGCTTGATGCGATGGCTTTGCCAGTTGTTCACCCACGTGTGGGACAGCGGCTGGCGCGCAGCCTCGGCGCGGGCGATATAGCCCTCGGCCAGCGTGTGCAGGAAGCGTTGCGTCTCTGCGCGCGTGCCCGGCGTCAGGCCGTCGCGCGCGAGCATGTAGGCCTGGATCAGCGCATCGAACTTCGTCTCGTCGATCGGGTTGAAGCTCGGTACATACGTTCCAACCCACGCGTGCAGAAAGGTGTCGACCTGCTCGGCGAACCGCATGTCGCCCGTGAGGCGCCAGGCCATTGCTGCGTCGCGCATGACCGGAAAGTCCCGCGCGGCCGTAACGGACTCGTCGTAGATGCCCTGATGGGGCAGCGTGCCTTCGGTATGCAGACGCGGCAACGGGTGCGGCGTCTGCACGAGGTGCTGGGTGGCGCGGGCGACCAGCTTTACAGCAGCAGGCTCACCGGATTGCGCAGGCGAAACGCTGCACCACTCGCGTGCCGACCCGGTCGAGGTGTGCGCGCCGGCGGATTCCGATACGGCCGCACCTGCTTGCACCGGCGAGCACGCACCGCACACCGCAACAGCGGCAGCACAGGCAAGCAGACGGAAGAGCGAGGAAGGCTGGAGCATCGGCATAGCGGGGTCTCGTCGATCAGGTGAACTGTCGTCACCATAAACGGCGAGGCGCGCTGAAAAAAGCGGTTGTGAGCACGAGTTACAGAGATTGCGCCACGTTACATGTGACGCGGCGGCGGAGCGCAATGCACCGCCGCCGCCTCATGTCACGTCGAATGCATCAATCCTGCGCGTACTCGCTCATCGGCACGCAGGCGCAGAACAGGTTGCGGTCGCCGTAGACGTTGTCGGCGCGGCCGACCGGCGGCCAGTACTTTTGCTTGCGCAACGATGCTACCGGGTAGGCGGCCTGCTCGCGCGTGTACTTGTGCGACCAATCGTCGGCCATCACCACGGCTGCGGTGTGCGGTGCATGCTTGAGCGGGTTGTCTTCGCGGTCGAATTCGCCCGAGATCACCTTGTCGACTTCGCCACGGATGGCGATCATCGCGTCGATGAAGCGGTCGAGTTCCACCTTCGGTTCGCTCTCGGTCGGCTCGATCATCAGCGTGCCGGGCACCGGGAAGCTCATCGTCGGTGCGTGGAAGCCGAAGTCCATCAGGCGCTTGGCGATGTCTTCGTTGCTGATGCCCGATTCCTTCTGCAGCGGACGGATGTCGAGAATGCACTCGTGCGCCACCAGGTCGTGCGCGCCCGTGTACAGCACCGGGTAATACGGAGCGAGCCGCTTGGCCACGTAGTTGGCCGACAGGATGGCCGTCTCGGTAGCGGCGGTCAGGCCCGCTGCGCCCATCATCGCGATGTACATCCAGGAGATCGGCAGGATCGACGCCGAGCCGAACGCTGCAGCCGACACGTTGCCGATGTTCTGGCTGGCGTCTTCACCCGAGGCCGCGCGGCCGGGCAGGAACGGTGCGAGGTGCGCGCCCACGGCCACCGGACCCACGCCCGGGCCGCCGCCGCCGTGCGGAATGCAGAACGTCTTGTGCAGGTTCAGGTGCGAGACGTCGCCGCCGAAGTGGCCGGGCGCCGCGGTGCCGACCATGGCGTTCATGTTGGCGCCGTCGACGTACACCTGGCCGCCGTGGCTGTGCACGATCTCGCACACGCGCTTGACGCCTTCCTCGAACACGCCGTGCGTGGACGGGTAGGTGATCATGATTGCCGCGAGGTTCTTGCTGTGCTCGGCAGCCTTCTTCTCCAGGTCAGCCAGATCGACGTTGCCGCGCTCATCGCACGCCACGACAACGACCTGCATGCCGGCCATCTGTGCCGACGCGGGGTTCGTGCCATGCGCCGACGACGGGATCAGGCACACGTTACGGTGCGCTTCGCCACGGCTGGCGTGGTAGGCATGGATGATCAGCAGGCCAGCGTATTCACCTTGCGAGCCGGCATTCGGCTGCAGGCTAACGGCGGCGTAGCCGGTGGCGGCGCACAGCATCTGCTCGAGCTGGTCGATCATCTCGCGGTAGCCGACGGTCTGATCGGCCGGCGCGAACGGGTGGATGTTCGAGAACTCGGGCCACGTCACCGGCAGCATTTCTGCGGTGGCGTTGAGCTTCATGGTGCACGAGCCCAGCGGGATCATCGTGCGGTCGAGCGCGAGGTCCTTGTCGGCCAGGCTGCGCAGGTAGCGCAGCATTTCGTGCTCGGAATGGTGCGCGTTGAACACCGGGTGCGTCAGGTACGCGCTCTGGCGCACGAGCGACGCCGGATACGCGTCCGCAACCGCTGCTTCGGTCTGGTCGAAGTCCGGCGCGGCAGCGTGGGCGGCGTGCGCGAAGACTTCCCACAGCGCGACCACATCGGCGCGCGTGACCGTCTCGTCCAGCGAGATGCCCAGGCGTGTGTCGTCGATCTGGCGCAGGTTGATGCCGTGCGCCTGTGCCGCGATGTGCAGGTTGGCAGTACGTGCGCCGGTGGCGACCGTCAGCGTGTCGAAAAAGGCGTCGGCTTCCAGCGTGTAGCCGATCGCGCGCAGGCCGGCGGCCAGCGTGGCGGTCAGGCGGTGCACGCGTTGGGCGATGCGCTTCAGGCCCTGCGGGCCGTGGTAGACGGCATACATCGATGCCATCACACCCAGCAGCACCTGTGCGGTACAGATGTTCGAGGTGGCCTTCTCGCGGCGGATGTGCTGCTCGCGCGTCTGCAACGCCAGGCGGTAGGCCGGGTTGCCCTGCGCGTCGATTGTCACGCCGACCAGGCGACCGGGCATCGAGCGCTTGAACGCATCGCGCACGGCCATGTAGCCGGCGTGCGGGCCGCCGAAGCCGAACGGCACGCCAAAGCGCTGCGTGTTGCCGATCACGACGTCGGCACCCCATTCGCCCGGCGCAGCCAGCAGCGTGAGCGCCAGCAGGTCGGCAGCCGCAACGACCAAGCCGCCGGCAGCGTGCACGGCATCGGTCAGCGCCTGGTACGTCGCCAGATCGCCCAGCAGCGCACCGTTGGCGCCCGGGTATTGCAGCAGCACGCCGAACGCGTCGTGCTTGGCGGCGTCGGCTGCCGGGCCGGTCACCACCTGCACGCCGATCGGCTCGGCGCGCGTGCGCACGACTTCCAGCGTTTGCGGGAGCACGTCGTCCGCCACAAAGAACACGGTCGACTTCGATTTGCCAATGCGCTGCAGCAGCGTCATCGCCTCGGCAGCGGCCGTCGCTTCGTCCAGCATCGACGCGTTGGCGATGTCCATCGCGGTCAGGTCGATCACCATCTGCTGGAAGTTCAGCATCGCCTCCAGGCGGCCCTGCGAGATTTCTGGCTGGTACGGCGTGTAGGCCGTGTACCAGGCGGGGTTCTCGAGGATGTTGCGCAGGATGACGCCCGGCGTGTGCGTGCCGTAGTAACCCTGGCCGATCAGGCTCTTGACCACGCGGTTCTGCCCGGCGATGCCGCGCAGCTTGGCCAGCGCCGCCTCTTCGGTCAGCGGCTGTGTGAATTCACCCAGCGGCATGCCGTCCTGGCGGCGGATGGCCGGCGGAATCACGGCGTCGATCAGCTTGGCGCGGCTATCAAAGCCGAGCGCAGCAAGCATCTGCGCTTGCTCTTCCGGCGACGGGCCGATGTGGCGGTGCGCGAAGGCGTCGCACGCCTCCAGGGCGGCGAGGGTGGGGCGTTCGGCAGCAAGCGCCGAGGAAGCGGGGTGCGGAGCGTTCATGGCAAGGGCTCGAAATTCATGCAGAGCGCCGATGTGCGGGTCAGGCACATCGGCTTCGGTGACCGGCTTAGCCGATCTTGGCGGCGTACTGCTCGGCCGACATCAGCGCGTTCACATCGTCGGCGTTGGTCGGCTTGATCTTGAACAGCCATGCGTCGTAGGCGCCGGCGTTGACCGACTCGGGCGCGCCTGCGGCGTCGGCGTTGTTGGCGATGATCTCGCCCGACACGGGGGCGTAGATGTCGGAGGCGGCCTTGACCGATTCGACCACGGCAATCGCCTCGTCCTTGGCGACGGCGCGACCAGCGTCCGGCAGCTCCAGGAAGACGATGTCGCCGAGCGCGTCCTGCGCGTAGTCGGTGATGCCGATGGTCAGCGTGCCGTCGGCTTCAACGCGGATCCACTCGTCGTGTTCGGTGTACTTCAGATCGGCGGGGACGTTGCTCATGAAAGGTTTCTCCGGAAGATTGGTATTGGGGGATGCGGATTCGGTGTTCAACTGACCAGCGCCTTGCCATTGCGCACGAACGGCAGTTTAACCACAGTCGCGGTCAACTTGCGGTCGCGAATTTCGACCTGCACGTCGGTGCCGACGGCCACGTCCTTGGGCAGGCGCGCCAGTGCAATGGAGAGCGACAGGCTCGGGCTGAACGTGCCGCTGGTGATCTCGCCGTCACCGGCAGCGGTGATGACCTTCTGATGGGCGCGCAGCACGCCGCCCTTGTCGCGCAGGATCAGGCCGACGAACTGTTCGCGCTGGCCGCCGGCTTGCAGCGCGGCCTTGCCGGTGAAGTCGCGTTCGCTTTGCAGGTCCACCGTCCACGCGAGGCCGGCGTCGAGCGGCGAGACGTGCTCGTCCATGTCTTGGCCGTAGAGGTTCATGCCCGCTTCCAGGCGCAGCGTGTCGCGTGCGCCCAGGCCGGCCGGGCGTACGCCTGCTTGCAGCAGGCGCTCCCACACACCGGCGATCTGCGCGGCCGGCACGATCAGTTCGAAACCGTCTTCACCCGTGTAGCCGGTGCGCGCAACCATGATCTCGCCGACGTGCTCGACGGTGGCGAAGCCGGCGTTGAACGGCTTGAGCGCTTCGCCCACGGCCTGCGTGCCGGGGAGCGCGGCGTACGTCTTGGCGCGCGCATTCGGGCCTTGCACGGCCAGGATGCCCAGCGGCTCGGCGCCACCGTTGTTGTCGGAGCGGCGCGGCGTGATCGTCACGTCGGTGCCGGCGGCGGCGTTCTGCGCGACGATCCACTCCAGGTCCGTCGGTGCGGTACCGGCGTTCACTACCAGGCGGAACCAGTCTTCGCGGAAGAAGTAGACGATCAGATCGTCGATCACGCCGCCCTTGGGGTTGAGCATGCAGCTGTAGAGCGCCTTGCCGGGCGTCTGCAGCTTATCGACGTTGTTGGCGAGCAGCCCACGCAGGAAGTCGCGGACACGCGCGCCGGTGAGGTCGACCACGCACATGTGCGAGACATCGAAGATGCCGGCGTCTTGGCGCACGGCGTGGTGTTCTTCAATCTGGGAGCCGTAGTTGACGGGCATGTCCCAGCCGCCAAAGTCGACCATGCGGGCGCCCAGCGAGCGGTGGATGGCATTGAGCGGCGTGTGTTGGAGCGTCATGGAATCTCTCGGCTGATTACGCCGCCGTGGCCGGGCGCGGCGCATTGAACGGGGACCAGAAAAGCAAAAAGGCCACCCGCGCAGCCTGGTTCCTCATGGTGACGCCATGAAGATCATCAAGCTGCGCAGATGGCCCCTCTGTCCTTGGTACCTGAGAGATTGCGAAGCAGCGCGTACTGCGGTACGCGCCGGTCCGTGAGCCCCTTCGGTGGGCGCCCGCTGTGGTTCGTGCGGCGCCAGCTCTCCAGAGTGCGGTCGGACGCATGTCCGCCGATCCGCCCGGTCCTGGATGCCTGAGAGTTTTCGGGTGCTACCCCTTCGGCGGCGCCTTGCCGTGTACGGCGGGCACGCTCTCCCGGATGGATGAGCGGAATTTACGGAAGGGGGATGGGATTGTCAATTGGGGGGCGGCGGCTTTTTGGAGGAGGGCTGGCTTGATGCTTTTGGTCCATCCCTCGTTTCATCCCCTGCCGGGGCTGACTCACTTTTCTTTGTCTTGCCAAAGAAAAGTAGGCAAAAGAAAGGCGCGCCCGAGATGGCGACTTCCCCTTGAATTTATGTCGCAGAGAGGGGAAGGGAAAAACTCGCTTCGCTCAGACAGTTTCCCTTCCTCTTTCCTCTCTGCAACAGAAATTCAAGGCGCCATCTAGGGCTGGTACGTCAAAGGCCAAAGACCAAAGACAACGGCCACAGCTTCGGGGCGCTGGCGAGATCGCCAAGCCCCAAGGGTGTGGCCGGAGTGCGGGTGTTGGTTGGTCTTGCTGTGACTTACTTGCCAATCTGGCGGCTGACCTGGTTTTCCTGCTGGTTCAGCGTGCGCTGCTCCTGCTTGGTGATGGCACCGCCATTCTGAGCCGCCATGTCGCGCTCTTCCTGGCGAATCTGATGGTCTTCTCGGTGCAGCTGGCGCGCTTGGCCCTTGGTGATCTCGCCTTCCTTCACTTCGTTGTGGATGCGCTTGTTCTGGTTGGCGAGGCGGTGGTTGACCTCGGCGCGGCGCGGGTGGTCTTTTTGCCACTGCGTCTGGGCGAAGGCGCCGGTGGTGGCGGACAGGGCGACGGCGGTAACGGCCAGGGCTTTGACGATGCGGTTCATGGTGGTTTCTCCGGTGGGCGGCCGACTGATTCAGCCGCTGTCCTGCCTATAACGAATCGCGTTGCCGACGCGCTTACGGTCTTCGTGTAACCACACGTAAGCCGTGTAACGCGGCGCAGAAGGCCGGGGGGCGCAAACGAATGTGGTGCCGGCGCTTACCTTCAGCCGCTCAACGTGGTTGACTTACCAGCCGAAGCCAGCGCCGACCCCAACGTTGTACTCACTGCCGCCTGCCGTGGAGCCGCCGATGGTGACCGTGGCGCGCGAGCCGATCTTGCGCTGGTAGCCGATCGCGAGTGCTGCCTGGCCGCGGTACACCCCGGTGCCGATGGCCATGCGGTTATCGGTTTGCAGGCCGGCAGCGCTGGCCATCATGGTCGACATGGCGGCACTCATTGCACCCACGCGATTGACCTTGGTGTCGACCTGATTGACTTGGTTCTGCACGTTCCCCAGACCTTGTTGCACATCGGCCACCTTGTTGTCCACGCGATCGAGCTGTGCCTTGTTAACGGCGTCCGTAGCTTGCGTGCCTTCTGCAACGTTGGTGATGGAGCGCTCGTTGCCAACGGAGCCGACCGACACGCTGTTGGCGCGATCGGCCACCGAGTGAGCACCCACTGCGACAGCATTGTCTGCCGACGCGACGGCATTGGCACCGGTCGCCGTGGAATTTGCACCGCTGGCAACGGCGTTGGCGCCCGATGCTGTGGAGTAGTTGCCGGTTGCTGCGGCTTCCTCCTTCGTTGCCGGGTCACCGCTGCCGCCGCTACCGACAAACCGAGGATTTTCCGCGCCGCCGCCATCGCTCGTGGCACCCTCCAGCTTGTTGACGCGGCCGTCGAGGTTCGCGAGCGCATCACCCACGTTGTTATGCACGGTCTTGTCCGTGAACGAATACATCGGGGGCGTCCACACACCGTTGTTGAACCCGGCACCGCCGCCCAAGGCGCTGCCAACACTGTTGAGCTGGCTGAAGTTCACAGCGTCGTTGTCAGCCACGCCATTTGCTACGTTGCTCAGCTTCACCGCATCGCCACCCTTGTTCAGCGTCACGCTAGATTTGGTGGCATCGTCGTACACGACCACGTTTGCGATGCTGCCGTCGTCGCGGACCAGACCGGTGTTCTTGAGCTGGCGTACGTTCACGGCATCGGTGTCATCCGTACCTTCGGCCACGTTCTTGACCTGCACCGGCCCCGTGCCTGCGCCCTGGAGCGTCACGCTTGTGCCGCCTGCGTCGTATTGCACGGAATTGCTGGCCAAGCTGGCCGCGTTATCGGCCACGGACTTGACGTCATTGAGTTGGCCACCGTTGACGGCATCCTTGCTATCGGCTTCCACCTTACCGTCGGCGACGTTACCCAGTTGCACCGCATCGCCACCCTTGTTCAGCGTCACGCTGGATTTGGTGGCATCGTCATAGATGACGGCGTTGCCGACGCTGCCGTCGTCGCCGATCAGGCCGGCGTTCTTGAGCTGATGGACGTTCACGGCGTCGGTGTCTGCCGTACCAGCGGTGACGTTGGTCAGCTTGCGCGTGATGGCGTTGCCGTCCACGTCCTTGCCGGCGAAGTTCACAGCATCACCATCGGTGTCTTTCGCTACGCTGATCTCAGTGCCAGCCCCAGCCTGCTGGACCATGCCGGCCGTGCCGTTGGTGAGGTTGGTGATGTTGTTGGCGTTGGTGACGATACTGGCAGCATTACCCTTGATACGATCGTCGAGATTGCCGAGCGCGCCGCCCACGGTTGAGTACGTCGTGCTTCCCGTGCTGTCCGCACCCAGTGTGTAGGTCGGCGCAACAACGGCACCCGTCACGCTATTGATACGAGCACCGCCACCGAGTGCGGTAAGCGCACCGTTGAGCTGGTTGACGGTCACGGCATCGGTTGTACCGATACCATTTTGAACGCCCGTCAGGCGACGGTTTTGTCCCGCTAAATTAGAGAAATTGACCGAACCTCCGGTCACACCGCTGCCAATATTGATCGGCCCTCCAGCGTCCGGCTGCTCGATCAGCGTTTGCGCCATCGCCCCAGGCGCAGAAAGCAATACCGTGCCCGCGATCAGCGCAGAAACCGCAGCCCGCACAACAGGACGTCCCTTGCCACGCCCACGCGCGATTTCCGAAACTGCCATCCATACGCCAATCGCTTTGTTGAAAACGACGCGATATGCCTTGTTCATGTCAATTACCCTGCGAAATAAGAAACGGAATCCGGTACTGATCCGTGCCGCGGATCAGCCGGCGCAGAGTCTGTAGAAATCAAGGGGCAAGTTCTGTTGATTTTCGTGCGCATCGCAATAAGCGATGGAATCCGCAAGATCAGAAAATTCCTACATCAAGGCGTACCGCCGATGCTAGACCGCTGGTTTTGATGACATAAAGATGCCCATTGCCACCACAAGAAATTACAGATGTCAGCCAATTCTTAGTTTTGAATTTGACAACCATCAATCAGTGGATTCCAAAATCTGGTAGCGACCTCGCTGTGCCGCGCAAAAGGAAATGCGTCAAAAACGTGGTTTAAAAAATGACTCCATCGGAAACTGCGAGCCTAAAAATCGACAAAAAAATAAAAAAACGGAGGCGAGGCCCCTGGGCACCCGCCGCCGTGCCGACGGCGGGAACCATCGGATCGCACGTGCTACCATCCCCTTCCGCTGTACGTTCCCGCCTGCTTTTTCTTCTGCCTCTTCCCATGTCTTCCGGTCTCGCCCACGGGCTCAATGCTGCCCAATCCGAAGGTGTGCATTACCTCGACGGCCCATGCCTGGTGCTGGCCGGGGCGGGCTCAGGCAAGACGCGCGTGATTACGCAGAAGATTGCGCACCTGATCCTCGACAAAGGCTTCGAACCGAGGCACATCGCTGCCGTTACGTTCACCAACAAGGCCGCCAAGGAAATGCAGGAGCGCGTGGCCAAGCTGATGGACGGCAAAACACGCGAAGACGGCAAGCGCATTCCCATCAAGCAGTTGACGGTGTGTACGTTCCACTCGCTCGGTGTGCAGATCCTGCGGGCCGAGGCCGAGCACGTGGGCCTCAAGCCGCGCTTCTCGATCATGGATTCGGACGACTGCTTCGGGATGATCCAGGAGCAACTGGCGACCACCGACAAGCAACTGATCCGCCGTGTGCAGAGCACGATCTCGCTGTGGAAGAACGGTCTCGTCGACCCGGACACCGCGATTGCCGAGGCGCTCGCCAACAACAACGTCGATGACCATCAGGCGGCGCTCGTCTACCGCAATTACGTTGCGACGCTGCACGCGTATCAGGCCGTGGATTTTGACGATCTGATTCGTATTCCTGCCGAGCTGTTCGCGCGCAATGAAGAGGTGCGGCTGAAGTGGCAGAACCGCCTGCGCTACTTCCTTGTCGACGAATACCAGGACACCAACGCCTGCCAGTACCAGTTGCTGAAGCTCCTGGCGGGTGGCTCACACCTGCGTGCGCCGGCCTTCACGGCGGTGGGCGACGACGATCAGGCCATCTACGGCTGGCGCGGCGCCACGCTCGACAACCTCAAGCTGTTGCAGACGGATTTCCCGAACCTGAAGGTCATCAAGCTGGAGCAGAACTACCGCTCCACCGTGCGCATCCTGAACGCGGCCAACGCCGTGATCGCGCAGAACCCGAAGCTGTTCGAGAAGACGCTGTGGAGCGAGCACGGCATGGGCGACGCGATCAACGTGACCAGCGCCAATGACGAAGAGCACGAAGCCGAGAGCGTGGTCTTCAAGCTCTCTGCCCACAAGTTCGAGCGCCGCGCGCAGTTTCGGGATTACGCGATCCTGTATCGCGGCAACTTCCAGGCACGCCTGTTTGAGCAGATCCTGCGCCGCGAGCGCATTCCGTATGTGCTCTCGGGCGGCCAGAGCTTTTTCGACAAGGCCGAGATCAAGGACCTGTGTGCCTACCTGCGGCTGATTGCCAATGCTGATGACGATCCTGCGTTCATCCGCGCCATCACCACGCCCAAGCGCGGCGTGGGCAACGCGACGCTGGAAGTGCTGGGTTCGTTTGCGGGACAGGCGAAGGTGTCGCTGTTCGAAGCGGCGATGATGGGCGGCATCGAAGCCCAACTGGCGCCGCGCCAGCTCGAGCCGCTGCGGGTGTTTTGCGAGTTCATCGTGCGGCTGTCGGACCGGGCCGCCAAGGAACCCGCCGCCACGCTGCTCGACGAGATGATGGAAGGCATCCATTACGAGGCCTACCTGTATGACACCTACGACGAGCGCCAGGCCCAGAACAAGTGGACCAACGTGCTGGAGTTTCTCGACTGGCTCAAGCGCAAGGGCACCAAGCCCGAGAAAGACGACGACGAAGAGGCCACCGGTTTCGACAATGCCGATGGCCTGATGGACGCCGGCAAAAACCTGCTGGAGCTCACGCAGACCATCGCGCTGATCAGCATGCTCGAAGGCAAGGAAGAGGACCCGGATGCTGTGCGCCTGTCAACGCTGCATGCGAGCAAGGGGCTCGAATATCCGCACGTGTTCCTGGTGGGCGTGGAAGAGGGCATCCTGCCGCACTGCCGCGAAGACGATGATCTGACCGACGAGAAGATCGAAGAAGAGCGGCGGTTGATGTATGTGGGCATCACGCGGGCGCAGCGCAGTCTGCATATCAGCTGGTGCAAGAAGCGCAAGCGTGCGCGGGAGACGGTGGTGTGTGAGCCGTCGCGCTATATCGCGGAGATGAAGCTTGGCGAAGACGCGGGGCCGACACCGGAGGACACCATGCCGGCGATGTCGCCGAAGGATCGGCTCGGGGCGTTGAAGGGGTTGCTGGCGGCGAAGAAACCTGTGGCTTCGTGATTGGTTTTTTGTTCTTTGTTTGTGGTGCATCCCTTGCTTCATCCCCTGCCGGGGCTGAAACAGAACCAGACCACCAAGTCCAAATCAATTCCCCGCCCCCTGAATGTAATTCAGATCAACAAACTCACTCCCCCGATTCCCACGGGTGAAATCAAGCGTGAACCCGCCCACATCAACGCGGGTCTGCAATGCACGCCGCAGTTCTGCACCGGCAACCTTGCCACCGCTGGCATTCATCGACTGAATCAAATACACCGCAGCGATATACCCCGACAGCGTTGCAGCAGAAGGCGGCTCATCCAGAAACTGCTTCATCCGCGCCATATGCTCGCGCGCGACCTTGGTGGCGCCGCTGGCCGGGTTCGGCACCGTCTGTGCGAGCAGCATGCCGCCGCTGTACCCCGCGCCCAGGATTTCCCGCGCCACTTGTGGGTTGACCGACGATAGCCCGACGAGAAAGCCGTACCACCCCTGCTGCGCCAGCGCACGCCCAACGGTGGCGTAGGTCAGCGTATCGCCGGCGATGATCACTGCCGTGGGTTTTGTCAGTGCAATACGGGCAGCAAGTTCCGCCGGGTCTCCGGTGAGCGTGTAAAGGTCCAGCGTCTCCCCAGTGCTCCCCTTGGCTAACGTGCCTCGCAGACGCGCACCAAGCTGCGGATCAAAGCCTGCTGCAGTGACGAGCGCAATCCGCCGCATCCCGAACTGCCGCAGCCGGTTATGCGCAGCGACGATCTCGTGGTCGTAATCGGGGCGGATGAACAGGACGTTGTCAGACGCGGATGTCGCGCCCGAGAGCGGGGCGAGCAGCGGCACGTTGCGCCGTGCGATCTCGGCAGACGCGGCCAGCGCGGGCAGAAGGCGTTCGCTTACGCCAAAGAGCACTTCCACATGGTCGCGATCGATCATGTCGACGGCCTGCGGTACGGCTTCACCAAGCGCAGCTTCGCGCCGGACGAGGCTGATGCGCCGGCCCTTGATGCCGCCGTTCTGGTTGGCCGCATCGAATGCAACCTTGGCGCCGGCCATGAAGTCGCGCGCGTAGTCGGCTTGGTCTGCGCCGCGTTCGACCAGTTGGCCGACGACAAAGGACGTACCCTGCGCATGCACCGCCAGCGTCACGGCCGCGCAGGCCAGCGCACATGCGCCGCGGCGTGCCAGTCTCTGCCACATGGTGTTTCCCCCAAAAAATCGAGTCGACGACCTGCGCTGTTGTGTTGTTGTGACGGCCAGCGTATGGCTGGCGACGCGGCCATGGTGCGGATTGTCGATGTTAGGGGGTAGAACGTGACAGATCGGTGAAGTTGGGTCCCTCCCGGCGGAGGGGGCGATGCGTTTGAACGGGCGGTGACTGACGTTGACACACATCAACGCGACACCCGCACCGCAGTTTTAGGATGAACCATCGCCCCCACAACAATCGCCCCATGTTTCCGTTCGCCAAGCCGGCCGACGATCCGTCCGCCGCAAATGACACCGCCTTCCGCTGGTCGGCGCCGCAGGTGCGCGAGCTCGCGCAGCGCTTTGATACGCACGGCCCGCGCTACACGTCGTACCCGACGGCAGACCGCTTTCACAACAAATTCGGTAACGCCGATTACCTCGACGCCTTGCACCGCCGCGCGGCGATTGCGCCCGCGCTGCATGCGCCGCTGTCGCTGTACATGCACCTGCCGTTCTGCGCGAACCTTTGCTATTACTGTGGCTGCAACAAGGTCATCACCAAGGATCGCTCGCGCAGCGCACGCTACGTTGAAACCCTCGCCCGCGAGATGGCGATGGTGGCCAACCAGATTGGCCCCCTGCGCCGCGTAACGCAGTTGCATTGGGGTGGCGGCACGCCCACTTTCCTTGCGCACGACGAAATGCGCGCCGTGATGGCCGCCTCGCGTGAGCATTTCGATCTGGCCAACGATGGCGAGATCTCCGTCGAACTCGACCCACGCCACGCCGACGACGCCACGCTTGAAGTCCTGGCCGAAATCGGGTTCAACCGCGCAAGCCTCGGCATTCAAGACTTTGACCCCGATGTCCAGCGCGCGGTCCACCGCATCCAGAGCGTGGAAGAGACACGCCGCGTGGTCGACACGGCGCGCCGGCTGGGCTTCGAGTCGATCAGCTTCGACCTGATCTACGGCTTGCCGTATCAGCGCACGGAAACCTTCAACGCCACGCTGGATCGTGTGCTGGAGATGGCGCCTGATCGGCTGTCCGTCTACAGCTATGCGCACCTGCCGCATCTGTTCAAGGCGCAGCGCCGCATCGACATGCTCACGCTGCCGACCGCAGACGAAAAACTCGATTTGCTGGCGATGACGGTGGAGCGCCTCGTTGCCGAGGGCTATGTCTACATTGGCATGGACCACTTCGCGCGGCCTGACGATGCACTCGCCATCGCGCAGCGCGAAGGGCGGCTGCAGCGCAATTTCCAGGGCTATTCGACGCACGCCGATTGCGACATGCTGGCCTTTGGCGTGTCCGCCATCAGCCGCGTGGGTGATGTGTATGCGCAGAACGAGAAGGATCTCGACGCCTATTACGCACGTATCGACGCCGGCGAACTTGCCGTGCTGCGCGGCATGTCGCTCACGCCGGACGACCACGTGCGCCGCGCGCTGATTGGCGAGTTGATGTGCGGGTTCGAATTGAACATGCGCGCATTCGGTGCGCGCCACGGGCTGGACTTCAAGCGCAGCTTTGCGGACGAGCTGCAGGCGCTGGCACCCCTGGAGGAAGCCGGGCTGGTGAAGGTAGGGGACGAGCGTATCGTCATCACGCCGCAAGGGCGGCTGCTCGTACGCCGCATCGCCATGGTGTTCGATTCGCACCTGCGTGAGGCAGGCACGGAGCGCGCGGTGGAAGCCGAGGGCAAGCCCGTCACCTTCGTCCCGCGCTACTCCAAAGTGGTCTGATCCGCTTACTGGCCCGACGTCACGTCAGACCGTTACCGGTTCGGGCTGCAGTGCAGTGGTTTGCGTCTGCGCACTGACCAGCGTCTGCGGCCAGATTTCCGCCAGGCGCAGCAGGTTGGTCGAACCGGCCTGGCCGAACGGCATGCCCGCCGTGATGGCGATCTGGTCGCCCGACACGGCAAAGCCTTCACGCGCAGCGGCACGGCACGCTGCATCCACCATTTCGTCGACGTTGCTCACATCGGGGCTGACCGTGCTGTGCACGCCCCACGTGATCGCCAGACGGCGCGCCGTATCCAGGCGCGGCGTGATGCTCACGATGGGCGCGAGCGGCCGCTCGCGCGCGGCGCGCAGGCTGGTCTGACCGCTGGACGTGTAGGTGACGGTGGCCACTGCGCCCAGGATGTGCGTGACGTCGCGCAGGGCCGCGCAGATGGCGTCCTGGCGCGTGGGCAGCGGCGGTTGATGCTGCGCGTCGATCAGGTTGCGGTACAGCGGGTCGCGCTCGGTCTCGGCAATGATGCGGTTCATGATGCTGACCGCAGCCACCGGATGCTTGCCGCTGGCCGACTCGGCCGACAGCATCACGGCATCGGTGCCGTCATACACGGCGCTGGCCACGTCAGACGCTTCGGCACGCGTCGGCACCGGCGCCTCAATCATCGATTCCAGCATCTGCGTGGCCACGACCACCGGCTTGCCGTGGTGGCGCGCCATGCGCAGGATGCGCTTCTGCACGCCAGGCACGCGCTCGGGCGGCAGTTCCACGCCCAGGTCGCCGCGCGCCACCATCAGGGCATCGGACGCCTGCACGATGTCTTCCAGATGCAGCAGCGCTGCGGGCTTCTCGATCTTGGAGAGCAGGCCGGCGCGGTCGCCAATGATCTCGCGCGCGGCGATCACGTCTTCGGCGCGCTGCACGAATGACAGTGCGATCCAATCGACGCCCAGCGACAGGGCGAAGTCCAGGTCGCGCAGGTCTTTCTCTGTGAGCGCCGGAATGGGGATCACGGCATCCGGCACGTTCACGCCCTTGCGGTCCGACAGCGGGCCGCCATCGACCACGCGCGTGACGATGACCGTCGGATCGGCGGCTTCCACCTCCAGGCGGATCTTGCCGTCGTCGAGCAACAGCGATTGTCCTGGCGCGGCAGCCGCATACAGCTCAGGGTGCGGCAGGTGCACGCGGGTGACATCACCCGGCGTCGGGTCGCGGTCGAGCACAAAGCGATCGCCGTTCTTGAGCACGACACGGCCATCGGCAAACGTGCCGATGCGCAGCTTCGGGCCTTGCATGTCAGCGAGGATGCCAATCGGGCGGCCGGTCTCGGCCTCCACCGCGCGCACGGTGTCGTAGCGCTTGCGGTGGTCTTCGTGCGAGCCGTGGCTGAAGTTCAAGCGAAAGACGTCTGCACCGGCGTCGAACAGTGCGCGGATGGTGTCTTTGTCGCTGCTGGCGGGGCCGAGGGTGGCTAGGATTTTGGTGTTGCGGAAGCGGCGCATGTTGGTGTTTCCGGTGGGGTTGTTGTTTGAACCTTGGTGGTTCATCTCCCTTTCACCCCCTGCCGGGGGCGACTTACTTTCTTTGTCTTGCCAAAGAAAGTAAGCAAAGAAAGGCGCGCCCGAGATGGCGACCCCTTCCTTGAATTTGTGTAACCGGGCGGGGAAGGAGGCAAACTCGCTGCGCTCAAACAGCCTCCTTCCGTTTTCCGCCCGCTTACACAAATTCAAGGCGCCATCTAGGGCAGGAACGTCAACGGCCGAACCGTTGGTGTGCGGGCCCTGGTGGCTCTTGCTTGTTGCTGCTGTTGCTCGCTTTGCTTCGCGTTGTGCTGCTGTTTTCTATTGCCGTTGCGCTTCGATGGTGTGGCCGTTGGAGCCCTAGATGGCGCCTTGAATTTCTGTTGCAGAGAGGAAAAGGAAGGGAAACTGTCTGAGCGAAGCGAGTTTTTCCCTTCCCCTCTCTGCGACATAAATTCAAGGAGTCTTTCGCCATCTCGGGCGCGCCTTTCTTTGCTTACTTTCTTTGGCAAGACAAAGAAAGTGAGTCAGCCCCGGCAGGGGATGAAACAAGGGATGAACCAAAAGCATCAATCCATCCCTCGTCCAGTCCAACGTCAAGCAGTAATCAAAATCGCCCGAAAATCATTCACATTAGTCCGCGTCGGCCCAGTCACAATCAAATCGCCCAACGCATTAAAGAACCCATACCCGTCGTTGTTGTCGAGCCATTGCTTCGGCTTCAACCCAAGCGTTTCAGCACGCGCCAGGCTATCCGGTGTCAGGATCGCTCCAGCGTTGTCTTCCGAGCCATCGATGCCATCGGTATCGCAGGCAATTGCATGCACACCCGGAAGGCCATCCAACGCCACGCCCAGTGCCAGGAGAAACTCGGCATTACGGCCACCGCGGCCGTTACCGCGCACCGTCACCGTGGTTTCACCGCCCGACAGAATCACGCACGGCTTGGTGAACGGCTGATTGCGCGCCACGATCTGCCGCACGATGCCGGCGTGCACTTCGGCTACATCGCGCGCCTCGCCTTCAATGCTGTCCGACAGGATGTGCGCCTCATAACCGAGTGCGCGTGCCTGTGCGGCCGCCGCTTCCAGCGCGTGCTGAGCTGTCGCGATGACGTGGCTACGATGGCCTTCGAAACGTGCATCGCCGGGTTTGGGCGTTTCGCCTGCGCCGGTTTCCAGATGACGGCGCACTGCATCGGGTACGTCGATGCCGTATTTGTTGATCACGGCCAGGGCATCCGCGCAGGTGGTGGCGTCTGGCAGCGTCGGGCCGCTGGCGATGAGCGTTGGGTCGTCGCCAGGAATATCGGAGATCAGCAGGGTCTCGACGCGTGCCGGTGCGCACGCCAGCGCCAGGCGCCCGCCCTTGATCGACGACAGGTGCTTGCGCACGCAGTTCATCTCGCCGATGCTCGCACCGCTTTTGAGCAGCGCGCGGTTGACGGACTGCTTGTCGGCCAGCGTCAGGCCTTCGGCCGGTGCAGCCAGCAGGGCCGAGCCACCGCCCGAGATCAGGCAGAGGACGAGGTCGTCTTTCGTCAAACCTTCGAGCAGGCCGACCATGCGTTGCGCGGCGCGCTGGCCGGCCGCATCGGGCACGGGGTGCGAGGCTTCAACCACTTCAATCCGGCCTTGTGTGCCGGGCGCGCGGCCGTGCTCGTAACGCGTGACGACCAGGCCGGACAGTTCGCCCTTCCAGTGCTGCTCCACTGCCTCGGCCATCGCGGCTGCACCTTTGCCAGCGCCGATGACGATGGTGCGGCCACGCGGCGGTTCGGGCAGGAATGCCGGCAAGCATTGCGCAGCGCTGACCGCAGCCACCGCGGTATCAAACAGGCCGTGCAGCAACGCGCGCGGCGACGGATTGGGCAAGGCAGCGCGCAGGGCGGCCTGGGCAGACTGGTCGTGGTGCATGGCAGAAAGCGGAGAGACAGCAAAAAAAAACTGCCGCCGCCCGAAGGCTGCGACAGTGCACACAACTTACGCAATATCGTGATTCGACATGATCTCGATCGCGCGGCACAGTGCCGAGTGGTCTTGCTTGCCCATGCCGTTGGCAGCGCAGGTGTTGAACAGCTCCTGCGCGGTGGCCGTGTTCGGCAGGGCCACGCCCAGCGTCTTGGCGCCCTGCAGGGCCAGGTTCAAGTCCTTCTGGTGCAGCTCGATGCGGAAGCCCGGGTCGAACGTACGCTTGACCATGCGCTCGCCGTGCACTTCGAGAATGCGCGACGCGGCGAAACCGCCCATCAGTGCCTGACGCACCTTCGCCGGGTCCGCGCCCGCCTTCGATGCGAACAGCAGCGCTTCCGACACGGCCTGGATGTTCAGCGCCACGATGATCTGGTTGGCCACCTTGGTGGTCTGGCCGTCGCCGTTGCCGCCGACCAGCGTGATGTTCTTGCCCATCAGGTTAAACAGCGGAGCAACGCGGTCGAACGCAGCCTGCTCACCGCCCACCATGATCGTCAGCGATGCAGCCTTCGCGCCCACTTCGCCACCCGACACCGGAGCGTCCAGGTATTGCGCGCCGGTCTTGTTGATGCGCGATGCGAAGTCCTTCGTCGCGATCGGCGAGATCGAGCTCATGTCGACCACGATCTTGCCGGCAGCAACGTCCTTGCCTGCATCCTTCAGCGCCTTGGCCACGCCCTTCTCGCTGAACAGCACGGCTTCAACGTGCGGCGTGTCCGGCACCATGATGAAGATGATGTCGGCGCGCTTGGCGACTTCCTCGGCGCTCGTGCAGACCGTCACGCCGGCTTCCACCAGCGCGGCCGGGGCCGGGTTGACGTCGTGCACGAACAACGTGTGGCCGGCGGCGCGCAGGTGTCCTGCCATGGGGGCGCCCATGATGCCGAGGCCGATGAAACCGAGGTTGAGATTGGTGGTTGCCATGGTGAGGGATCTCCTTGGTTTGAATGTGTTGGTGGTTTGCTTGTTTGAACCTTGGTGGTTCATCTCCCTTTCACCCCCTGCCGGGGGCGACTCACTTTCTTTGTCCTGCCAAAGAAAGTAAGCAAAGAAAGGCGCGCCCGAGATGGCGACCCCTTCCTTGAATTTGTGTAACCGGGCGGGGAAGGAGGCGAACTCGCTGCGCTCAAACAGCCTCCTTCCTTTTTCCGCCCGCTTACACAAATTCAAGGCGCCATCTAGGGCAGGGTGCGGCCACACAATCTGTGCGCAGTCCTAGTTGGCTCTTGTTTGATGCTGCGTTGCTCGCTTTGCTTCGCGTTGCGCTGCTGGTTCCTACTGCACTCGTGCTCGATGGTGTGGCCGTTGGAGCCCTAGATGGCGCCTTGAATTTCTGTTGCAGAGAGGAAAAAGAGGGCAGGCCTGTCTGAGCGAAGCGAGTTGCCTGCACTCCCTCTCTGCGACATAAATTCAAGGAATCTTTCGCCATCTCGGGCGCGCCTTTCTTTTGCTTACTTTTCTTTGGCAAGACAAAGAAAAGTGAGTCAGCCCCGGCAGGGGATGAAACAAGGGATGCACCACTCCCGCCGGGACAAGGCGAACATCACCAATGGGGCATCAAGCAACGTTGTGAGCCGCCCGCCAACCAAGACCTTCCACAGTCCCAGCCTTAGGCTTGTACTCACAACCAATCCAGCCTTGGTAGCCAATCTCATCCAACCAACGGAACAGGAACTGGTAGTTGATCTCGCCGGTACCTGGTTCGTTACGGCCAGGGTTGTCCGCCAACTGCACATGCTTGATCTTGTCCAGATGGCGCTTCAGCGTGCTTGCCACTTCGCCCTCCATCCGTTGCATGTGATAGATGTCGTACTGCACATACAGGTTGGACGCATCCACGTCGTTGATCAGATCCAGCGCCTGCTGCGTGCGGTTCAGGTAGAAGCCGGGAATATCGAACGTATTGATCGGCTCGATCAGCAGATCGATCTTCTCGGCCTTCAGCGCCTTCGCCGCAAACTTCAGGTTCTCCACCAGCGTCTTGCGTGCAGCGTCTTCGCTCACGCCTTCGGGGCGAATGCCCACCAGGCAGTTGAGCTGTTTCACGCCGAGCACCTTGGCGTACTTGATGGCTTCGCCCACGCCGTCCTGAAACTCGCTCACGCGATCGGGCAGGATGGCGATACCGCGCTCGCCGCCGTCCCAGTTGCCGGCCGGCAGGTTGTGCAGGACGAGGTCGAGCTGGAAGCGGTTCAGACGATCGGCAATCTGGTCTGCGTGGAACGCGTAGGGGAACAGGAATTCCACACCGCGAAAGCCCGCACGTGCGGCGGCTTCGAAGCGGTCAAGGAAGGCCTGCTCGTTGAAGAGCATGGTCAGGTTGGCTGCCAGCTTTGTCATGGTTTCTCCTTTTATCGGACGGTGAGGGAACGGCGGGTCGTCTTTATGCGGTGACGCCTTCGGCTTCCGTGAGGGTGTCTTCCAGGTCGAGCACGTCTTCAAACTCGACCACGTTGTCGATCTCGGTGCCCATCGCGATGTTGGTCACGCGCTCAAGAATCACTTCCACCATCACCGGCACCGAGAACTCGGCCATCAGCAGGCGGGCCTGCGCGAAGGCGGGTTCGATGTCTTCCGGCTTGAACACGCGGATCGCCTTGCAACCCAGGCCTTCCACCACCTTCACGTGGTCGACGCCGTAGCCGTTCAGCTCAGGAGCGTTGACGTTGTCGAAGGCGAGCTGGACGCAGTAGTCCATCTCGAAGTTGCGCTGCGCCTGGCGGATCAGGCCCAGGTACGAGTTGTTCACCACCACGTGGATGTACGGCACCTTGAACTGCGCGGCCACCGCCATCTCTTCGATCATGAACTGGAAGTCGTAGTCACCCGAGATGGCCACCACGTCGCTGTTGGGCGAGGCCACCTTCACGCCGATGGCGGCGGGAATCGTCCAGCCCAGCGGGCCTGCCTGGCCGCAGTTGATCCAGTGGCGCGGCTGGTTGACCGACAGGAACTGCGCAGCAGCGATCTGCGACAGGCCGATCGTGCTCACGTAACGCACGTCGCGCGGGAAGTACTGGTTCATCTCGCGGTACACGCGCTGCGGCTTGATGGGCACGTTGTCGAAGTCCGAGCGACGCAGCATCGTGCGCTTACGCTTCTGCACGTCGGCGTTCCAGCTCTTGCGGCACGGCAGCTTGCCGGCGGCCTTCAGCTCGCGGGCCACTTCAATGAACTTCTCCAGCGCAGCCTTGGCGTCCGAGACGATGCCCAGGTCGGGGCCGAACACGCGGCCGATCTGGGTCGGTTCGATATCGACGTGAATGAACTTGCGGCCCTTGGTGTAGACGTCGACGCTGCCCGTGTGGCGGTTGGCCCAGCGGTTGCCGATGCCGAACACGAAGTCCGAAGCGAGCAGCGTGGCGTTACCGTAGCGGTGCGACGTTTGCAGGCCGACCATGCCGGCATTGAGCGGGTGGTCGTCGGCCAGCACGCCCCAGCCCATCAGCGTCGGGACCACGGGCACGTTCACCAGCTCGGCAAACTCGACCATCAGCTTGGCCGCATCAGCGTTGATCACGCCGCCGCCGCACACCAGCAGCGGGCGCTCGGCCTGGCACAGCATCTCGATGGCGCGCTCGGCTTGGGCACGTGTGGCCGCGGGCTTGTAGACCGGCAGCGGGCTGTACGTGTCGGGGTCGAATTCAATCTCGGCGACTTGCACGTCGAAGGGCAGGTCGATCAGCACCGGACCGGGGCGGCCCGAGCGCATCAGGTGGAAGGCTTGCTGGAACACGCGCGGCACCAGTGCCGGCTCGCGCACGGTGACGGCCCACTTCGTGACCGGCTTGGCGATCGACTCGATGTCGACGGCCTGGAAATCTTCCTTGTACAGACGGGCGCGGGGCGCCTGGCCGGTGATGCACAGGATGGGGATCGAGTCTGCCCAGGCCGAGTACAGGCCGGTAATCATGTCGGTGCCGGCCGGCCCCGACGTGCCGATGCACACGCCGATGTTGCCGGGTTCGGCACGGGTGTAGCCCTCGGCCATGTGCGAGGCGCCTTCAACGTGGCGGGCCAGCACGTGGTCAATGTTGCCGGCGCGGCGCAGCGCCGAGTACAACGGGTTGATGGCGGCACCAGGCACGCCGAAGGCGGTGGTGATGCCTTCTTTTTCCATCACCGCAACTGCGGCATCAATCGCTCTCATCTTCGGCATGGGGTGTCTCCAGGAAGGGGAAGGTGGGAATCCGTTGGAGCTGATCCTATTCCCGCATGCCGATATGGATAAACGCAGCTTTCGTCAGTTGATTGCTAACTCTGAATACCGAATGGTTTTGCGTACCGCACCAATTCCCCGGCAACTAATACGTCGAAGAAGCTTGTATTGAAGCCGTTTCAAGCTGCTTTTGTGCGGCGCAAAAAAAATGGCGCAACGCGCTCGCATCGATCACATCGTTGTCCACCATTTTTGCCATTCGTCACAGGTGATATGCGCCAGAAAGCTGCAATCCAGGTACGGAATGCTCACTAAAATGGTCAGACATTGCGAACTGGAATGATGGAATGGACAAGCTCAAGCAGATCGAAGCGTTCATCGCCGTGGTGGAACACGGCAGCATGGCCGCCGCCGCGCTCACGCAGGACGTGACGCCCGTCATGATCGGCCGCCGCATCAACGCGCTGGAAGCCCGCCTGGGCGTGAAGCTCCTGCACCGGTCGACCCGCCGCATTGCGGTGACGGAGCAGGGCGCGGTGTTCATGGAACAGTGCAAAAAGGCGCTGGGCGAGCTGGACCGCGCAGAGCTGCTGGTTGCCGAGGGCCGCCACAAGGCGACCGGGCACCTGATCGTCTCGGCGCCGGCTGCCTTCGGCCGCAAGCACGTCGCCCCGCACGCGCCGGACTTCCTGCGTGCCAACCCCGACGTGCGCATCTCCTTCAACCTGACCGACCGCGTGGTCGACCTCGTGCGCGAAGGCTACGACGTGGGCATCCGTATTGGCGGCGCGATCGATCCGAACTTCGTGGCGATCCGCCTGGCGTCGAACAAGCGCGTGGTGTGCGGCACGCCTGCGTACTTCGCCAAGCACGGCGTGCCTCGCACGCTGGATGATCTCGAGCGCCATAACTGCCTCGCCTTCAACCTGCAGGGTGGGCAGCAGCGCGGCTGGTATTTCCAGCAGAACGGTAAGGCCGTCACCGTGAAGGTGAACGGCAATCTCGACTGCAACGATGGTGAACTGCTGCACCGCTGGATGGGCGAAGGCCTAGGCCTGGGGTGGCGCTCAACGTGGGAGATTCAGCCCGAGCTGGAATCCGGCGCGCTGATGACCGTGCTGGACGACTACGCGCTGCCCGACTACGACATCCTCGCCGTGTACCCGCAGCAGCGGCCGGTGCCGGCAAAGATCCGGTTCTTCATCGAGCATCTGAAGACGGTGTATGGGCAGGCGGGGTATTGGTCGCGAACGAGTTGAGCGTGCGGAAATGGATGACGGTTCCTAAACTTGTCATCAGACGCATCGCGGGTGGCGCGCTTAATGCCGGAGACTGAAGATGCTACACAGAACTGCAGTTGTCGGCGCTCTCATGCTCAGCACCTCTGCCCTGGCGTGCGATCTGACGGGGCTTGAGCACCCGCTGGTGTTCTCGCCCGGCGAGTCTGCGCTGCCGACCACCGAAATCCTGAAACTGGCGGAATGGGATTCGCAACTCAAAGAAGATTTTCGCAGCGGCGGCAAGTACCGGGTGCGCTTGCGGGAGGCGTCCGAGCTTGCTCCCGACCCAGAGCTGGCTGTGCTGCGCCTCAGAAGCATCCAGGCCGTGCTGGACGCTGTCGGAATCGAGGGCGACAAAGTCGAGTCGTCCGAAGCCGATACGCATCTACGTGCTGTGGAACGCGAGGGTGTCGCCCCCAAAATGCCGACAGCCGCCTACGTAGTTTTTCAACCGGACTGCCAGAACCCGTGTTGCCCGGGCTCCGCGCCCGCCGCTCCGCTCGCTCCCGAGCGATAAGCGCTAGGTAATCGCCACGCGCCCCTGCGTCAAATCCCGCAACGCGACGCGTGCTGCAGCCTCGTCCGTCACCGGCAACCGTACGGTAAGCGTGACGCCCACATCGTAGGCAGCATCGACAAGCGTGTAGCCGCCATCATCGATCCACCGTCGGATGCGCGCTTCATCGGCGTAATCGGTGGCGAGGGTGAGCGTGGTGCTGGCGATGCGCTCCACGCGTTCGGCCTGCATGAGGGCGGTGGCAATGGCATCCGTGTAGGCGCGCACGAGACCGCCGGCGCCGAGCTTGACCCCGCCAAAGTAACGCACCACGGCGCCCAGCGTGCCGTCCAGATCGTGATGGCGCAGCACTTCAAGAATGGGGCGGCCTGCCGTGCCGGAGGGCTCGCCGTCATCGGACATGCCTGACTGGCCGCCCGCCAGGAGCGCCCAGCAGACGTGCGTGGCAGCGGGGTGTTCGGCGCGCAGGCGTGCAATGACGTCCATGGCGGCGGCCCGGTCTTCAACCGGCACGGCCAACCCGATAAAGCGGCTCTTCTTGATTTCCAGCTCGGCAGAAACCGGCGCGCGCAGCGTGTACGTCGGCACGCGCGGTCAGGCGAGGAGGGCGGCTACGAGATCCGTCGCCCGGCCGCCCGGCGATTCGAACTTGAGCGACGCCTCGGTGTGCGCCATGTGCTCTTCCATCAGTGCGATGGCGCCTTCCACGTCACCGCGCTTGGCGGCGTCCAGGAAAGCAGTGTGTTCGTCGGACGAACGCACGGCGTCGTACGTCGACTGGTACATCATCGTGATCACCGAGCTGCGGGCGGAAAGCTCATACAGCATCTCCTTGAGCACGCTGTTCCCGACCACGTCGGCCATCAAAAGATGAAAGTCGGCCATCAGGCGATTGCGGCGCGGGACGTCAGACAAGTCACCGCTTGCCGCCACCTTGTGTTCTTCGGCCAGGTGCTTCTCCAGCCGCTTGTAATCGGCGGGGGTCGCTTTGGCGATGAACTCGCGTACCAGCGCCACTTCCAGCACGCGGCGCACGGCAAACACTTCGCGCGCCTCGGTCTCATCCGGCTTGGCGACGAATGCACCGCGATCCGGCTCCATGCGGATCAGCTTGTCCTTGGCCAACATCAGCAGCGCTGCGCGAATCTTCGTGCGGCTGACGTGGTAGACCCGCGCCAGCGCCTCTTCGCGCAGCTTGGTGCCCGGCGGCAGCCGATGCGCGACGATCGCCTGGGCGATGTCATCGGCTATGCCTTCGGAGGAGATGTCGGCGGCGGTAGTTTCGGTCATGGCGCCGATTTTACCGCCGTCCGACAGTAGCGCCGCTTCAGGCATGCGGCAGCGTGTGGGCGGCCGCGGCCACACCGTGGCTGTGCGCAATCGCTTCGCCTTCTTCGGTGATGTCGATCTTGCCGTCGAGCACCGCATTGGCGCGCACGCGGTCGATGTCCTTTTCCCACGCTGCGATGACGACGGTGGCGACGCAGTTGCCGATCAGGTTGCCCAGCGCACGGGCAATGCCGATGAACCAGTCGACGGAGAGCACCAGCACCAGGCCGATCGCCGGAATGGCCGGAATGACCGACAGTGTGGCCGCCAGAATCACGATGGCCGAACCCGGAATACCGTGCGCGCCCTTGGAAGTGACGAGCGCCACGCCCAGGATCAGCAGCAGATCCTGCAGCGCCAGCGGCGTGTTGGTTGCCTGTGCGATGAACACGGCCGCCAGCGTCAGGTAGATCGAAAACGCATCGAGGTTGAACGAGTAGCCGGTCGGGATGACCAGGCCGACCACCGAGCGCTTGATGCCCATCTTCTCCAGCTTGTTCATGATGGACGGCAGCACCGCGTCGGACGAAGCCGTGCCCAGCACCACAAGCAGTTCAGCGCGCAGGAAGCGGATCAGCTTGAAGATGTTGAAGCCCGCCAGGCGCAGGATGGTGCCGAGCACGACAAACACGAACAGCGCCACTGCCACATAGAACAGCAGCACCAGGAAGCCAAGCTGCTTGAGCGAGCCCGCGCCGTACTTGCCGACGGTAAAGGCCACCGCGCCCAGCACGCCCAGCGGTGCCAGACGGATGATCACGGCCATCATGCGGAACAGCACATGCGAGAGCTGATCGATCAGGTTGACCAGCGGCTTGGTCCGCTCACCCAGCAGCGACAGCGAGCAGCCGAACAGGATCGACACCAGCAGCACCTGCAGGATGTCGCCCTTCACAAAACCGCTGACGAACGTATCGGGAATCAGTTTGAGGAAGAACGCTGCAACGCCGGTCGATTCCACCTGCTTGGCGGTCGTCATGTACGACGCCATGGCTGCCGGATCGAGCGTCTTCGGATCCACATTCATGCCGTGGCCCGGCCCGAACAGATAGGCCAGCGCAATGCCCAGTGCCAGCGCAATCGTCGTGACGATTTCAAAGTAGATGACGGCCTTGCCGCCTACGCGCCCAACCTTCTTCAGCTCGCCGGCGCCGCAGATGCCCACCACTACCACCGAGAACACGATCGGCGCGATCAGCATCTTGATCAGCTTCAGAAAACCATCGCCAAGCGGCTGCAGTTTCTGCGCAAACTCCGGCGCCCAGATGCCCAGCGCGATGCCCACCGCCAGGGCAATCAAAACCTGCCCGAACAACGGGCGCGTAAAGCGTTGCATGGTGAATCCTCCTTTGGATTACTGGTGTCTCAAGCCGTGCCCAATCGTCTAATTCAGTTGGTTGCGATTGTCGTCACGGCCTTGTTTCGCTCGCTGCGTCGCAACAAATTGTCGCGATGAATTGTTGAGCGTTGACGGCATCATAGGCGATCCAATTTTTGTATGCAATTTTTGAATTCACATGCTAGGATCGACTCATGCAGTCCCGCGAAGCCTTGTGCTTCCGCCATCTACGCTGCACTTCCGGCGTTCCCATCGCTACAGTTTCGAGTGTTCTTACTCGCTGTTTTTGTTCGATGGGGCGGCCGTATAACATCCAGAGACAAATACCAAGGAGTTCCACATGGCGATGCCCACGCTCGATCCGAACGCGCCGGATTTCACGCGCCGATATCCGAACCTGGCGGACCCCCGCCTTGGCGCAGAGGCCACGTTCGCGACCGACGAATTCTTCGCGCCGAAAGACCGCATGCTCAACCCCGAGCCGGCGGTCTTCATTCCGGGCAAGTACGACGACCACGGCAAGTGGATGGATGGCTGGGAAACGCGCCGTCGCCGCAACGGTGGCTATGACCACTGCATCGTCCGCCTGGCCCGCCCGGGCGTCGTGAAAGGTGTGGATATCGACACCAGCCACTTCACCGGCAACTTCCCTCCGGCCGCTTCCATTGAAGCCGCTTATCTGCCGGATGGCGAGCCGACCGAAGCCACGCAGTGGACCGAAATCGTTCCGTCGACGACGCTGCAAGGCAACAGCCACGCCTACGTGGCCGTGACGAGCACGCAAGCCTTCACGCACCTGCGCGTGAACATCTTCCCGGACGGCGGCATCGCGCGCCTGCGCGTGTACGGCCAGCCGCAAGTCGACTGGAAGGGCGCGGATCGCACCAAGCTGTTCGACCTGGCCGCCATGGAAAACGGCGCCTATGTGGTCGAAGCCAACAACGAACACTTCGGGCCGGCCTCGCGCATGCTGATGCCAGGCCGTGGCGTGAACATGGGCGACGGCTGGGAAACGCGCCGGCGCCGCGAACCGGGCAACGACTGGTGCGTGATCGCCCTGGCCAACCCGGGCCGCATCCGCAAGATCGAAGTCGACACCGCGCACTTCAAGGGCAACTTTGCTGATCGCGTTTCCATCCAGGCCGCGCGCGTGGTGGGCGGCACTGACAGCTCGCTGAAGACGCAAGCGATGTTCTGGCAGACGCTGCTGCCCGAGCAAAAGCTGCAAATGGATCTGCAGCACTACTACGAAGCGGAAATCGCCGACCTCGGCATCGTGACGCACGTGCGTTTCAACATGTTCCCGGATGGCGGTGTGTCGCGTCTGCGCCTGTGGGGGGTGCTCGAATGAGCCAAGAGACCGCCGCACGCGTTGCGCTGACCATCGAGCCGCTCACGCGCGAAGTTTTTGCGCCGTTCGGCGATGTGATCGAGCTGGAAGGGGCCAAGCAATTTCCCATCAACCAGGGCACGACCATCCGCTTTCATGACCTCGCCAACGTGGATGTGGGCGAGGGCGGCCGCGCGCTGATCAGCCTGTTCCGTGGCCAGCCGCGCACGCTGCCGTTCGAGGTCAAGATGCTGGAGCGCCATCCGCGTGGCAGCCAAGCGTTCATCCCGCAGAACGACAAGCCCTATCTGGTGGTTGTGGCGCCGGCAGGCGAGCTGGACCCGTCCAAGTTGCGCGCGTTCGTCTCGCGTGGCTGGCAAGGCGTGAACTACGCGCGCGGCGTGTGGCATCACCCGCTGCTGGCCCTGGGCGAGGTGAGCGATTTCCTCGTCGTCGACCGTGGTGGCGAAGGCCACAACTGCGACGAGCAAGACTTGGCCGAATCGGTGTGGTTGACCGCCGAGGCCATGCAGGCCGCGCAGTAAGCATCGCGTCATCCGCGCCAATCCTGAGCCCCCGCACAACGGGGGCTCAGTCACTTTCAATCTCCGTCCCACCACAATCAGGGAGACATCGACATGACCCAGGCTCAACTCGCCACCCCCGGCATCGATGCGGACATCCGCGCGTTTGTCGAGGCCGCGCACGCGCAGCAGATTGATTTCCTGCGTGAGCTGGTGAAGGTGCCGTCGGACAACCCGTCCGGCGATTGCGCACCGCATGCCGCGCGCGCCAAGGCGTTGCTGGAGGCGCTGGGCCTGACGGTCGAGGCGCATGCCGTGCCGCAGGCGCAGGTACGCGCCGCCGGCATGGTCAGCGCCACCAACCTGATCGTGCGCCACACGTTCGGCAGCGGCGGCCCCACGGTCGCCATGAACGCACACGGCGATGTCGTTCCGCCCGGCCTGGGCTGGACGCACGACCCATACGGTGGCGAGATCGTCGAGACCGAACACGGCCCGACCATGTTCGGCCGCGGCGTGGCGGTGTCCAAGTCGGACTTTGCTACCTACACGTGGGCGCTGCTCGCGCTGATCGAGGCTGAGAAGCGTGGCGCGAAGCTCAACGGCACGGTCGAACTGCACTTCACATACGACGAAGAAACCGGCGGCGACATCGGCCCGAAGTGGCTGCTGGATCAAGGCCTGAGCAAGCCCGATTACGCGATCTCGGCGGGTTTTGCGTATGGCATCACCTCGGCGCACAACGGCTGCCTGCACGTGCAGGTGACGGTGCGCGGTAAGCAGGCGCACGCCGCCATGCCGCATACGGGCATCGACGCCATCGAGGCGGCCACACATATCCTGCAGGCCGTATATGCATATCGCGCGGAACTCGCGACGCGCAAATCCGCCGTGCCGGGCATCGACCACGCAACGCTCAACGTCGGGTTGATCCAGGGTGGCATCAACACCAACGTGGTGCCCGATCTGGTGACGTTCCGCGTTGACCGCCGGATGATTCCTGAAGAAGCCGGGCGCGATGCAGAAGGCGAACTGCGCGCAGTGATCGAGCGCGCGGCGGCGGAACGGCCGGGGATCGAGGTATCGGTCGAACGCATTCTGTTGGCAGAGCCGCTTGCTGAGCTGCCGGGCGTGGAAGCGCTGATTGGCGCGCTACGGCGGCATGCGTTGGCCGTGTTTGGCGGGGATGTGCCGGTGCACGGCGTGCCGCTGTATACCGATGCCCGGCATTACACGGCGCATGGCGTGCCGACGGTACTGTATGGCGCGGGACCGCGGACATTGATGGAAGCGCGTGGGCACAACACGGATGAAAACCTCCGGTTGAATGATCTGCGGGGCGCGACTGTGGTGGTGGGGTGCGCTGTGGGGGAGTTGTTGGGTGGGTGATTGTTGTTTTGTTTTTGCCTTGGTGGTCCATCCCCTTTTCGTTCCCTGCCGGGACCGACTTACTTTTCTTTGCTTACTTTCTTTGGCAAGACAAAGAAAGTGAGTCAGCCCCGCCAGGGGATGAAACAAGGGATGCACCACAAAAACAAAAAGCACGAATCCCCCCAACACCAACCACGAAACCAGCCACCAAGCGCCAGCCCTTAAGATTGCAGCACGTTCCATCAAGCCAACAAGAGGGCCTAGAGCCCAAAACCCATGCAGATCTACCACAACCCCCGCTGCTCCAAATCCCGCGCCGCCCTCGAACAAGCGCAATCCTTTACCGCAAAAAACGGAGAACAACTCGACGTCATCGAATATCTGACGACGCCGCCCACGCTGGCCGACCTCAAGAAGCTCGCAGCGCAACTCGACACACCGCTGCGCAGCCTGATCCGCGAGAACGAAGACGAATACGCGCAGCTCAATCTGGCCGATGCATCAGACGACGCGCTGCTCAAGGCCATCGCAGCACATCCGAAGCTGCTGCAGCGCCCGGTGCTCGTTCGCAACGGCCGCGCCACCATCGGTCGCACGCCCGAGGCGCTCGACGCGTTTCTGAAGTAATTCACCACGGCCCACAAAGTTGAACGGCCTGCCGATTTCCATCGGACAGGCCGTTCAGGGGTGGCCGTATCTCGCTTTGCGCGAGGGCCGGGGCTGCGTCCGTCAAGACGCGCAAGGGCACCGGTTTATTCCAGGCCCATCCATCGGGCCATTTCTGACCCGAAGCCAACTGCCAGCAGGGCGGCAAGCACCACTGCCAGCGCCGCCGCGGTCGAGACCATGGCGACTTTCATGACGTCTGCGTCGTGGTGTGCGTTGCTGTGCGTGTGATGCAGATGCTGCGCACGCATGCTCAACGGAACCGCCTTCGCAGATGATTTGCGATGCCAATGCAAGCGCTCCGTCATCGCTCGCAAGTGTTGCGTGTCAAACGCGTCACGGGAAAATCGCATCGCGGTACCTCCCCGTTGTTAGCTGATAGCCGACGCCGGCACGCACCGGCGTCGGGGGCACGTGCGGCCCGAAAACGATACGGCAAGCAAATGGCGTATGCGAGTGGCTTTGCTTGTCGGCGCCGGGTGGCGCAGTCGTCTGGTCGCTCGCACAAGCCCAGCGTAGACGGGGGTTTGCGGCGCCGCAAGTTGCGTTGCGGCATGGTGCGCGCATCACGCGGGCAAGAGGCAAACCGCGTGCGGGTCTTCGCCAACTGCGTGATGTGCGCGGCGCTCAATCTTGAGCAGATTGGTGGGGCATTTGTGCGGCGGCGCGCTCGGCTTCGCGCTTGCGCAGTTCGGCCAGCATGTTGCAGAAGAGCGCGCCTTGCTCCTTTGCGTCATCCAGCGCGATATGCGTATGGGGCAGCGGGTCGTGCCAGTGCTCGGGAAAAGCCGCTTTGACGTTGCGCCGATACGGCATGCCCGTGAGCGCAAAGGCCAGCGTCTTGATGTCGAGCGCCGCCCAGCCAAACGGCGAGCGCCCGGCAAAACGCATCATGTACCAGAACATGAACGTGAAATCGAAGCCGGCTGGAAACGCCACGAACACGGGCTTGCCGGGCAGGCTCTCGACCCATTCCACGTAACGCGGCAGGGCCACCTCGGGCGCTTCGAGGTTGGCGCGGCACGCAGTCCACGCCTCGGGCTGCGTTTTCCACCATTGCATCTGGATCGGATGGCCTTCGGCGCCGGGCAGCGTTTGCAGGTTCGCTTCAAACGTGCCGACGAGCGTCTTGTCGGCCAGGTACGCCGCGCTGGCGAAGCTCAGCATCGAATGCGGGCCGGGGATGGGGCCGTCGGCCTCGATGTCGGTGCTGACGTAGATTTCGGGCCGCGTGTCGGGCGGTTGGTTGCCGCGCTTGCGGCGGGGCTTGTCCGCCGGCGCAGCGGGCGCGCTGTCGGCGAAGGGGTCGTCGCTCTCGTTGGCGCTGTCCTTGGCGCTGTCGTTGGTGGTCCCGCTCATGCTGAGCCTTCGTTGGCAAACAGGCGATCGGCGACATACGGGTTACTGGCGCGCTCCTCACCAAAAGTCGAGACTGGTCCATGGCCCGGCACAAACGTGACGTCGTCGCCGAGCGGCCAGAGCTTGGTGCGGATCGCGTTGATCAGGTCTGCATGGTTGCCGCGCGGGAAATCCGTGCGGCCGATCGACCCCGCGAACAGCACATCGCCGACGATGGCAACGCGATCTTCCGCGCTGAAGAACACCACGTGACCGGGTGTGTGGCCAGGGCAGTGGAACACCTGCAGCGTGCGGCCGGCGGCTTCCACGGTGTCGCCGTCTTCCAGCCAGCGGTCGGGCACGAACGCCTTGGCGGGCGGGAACCCAAAGCGCTGGCTCTGCATCGGCAGTTGATCGATCCAGAACGCCTCATCCTTCTGCGGCCCTTCGATGGGCACGCCAAGCTGCGTGCGCAGGGCATCGGCGGCGGCGCAGTGGTCGACGTGGCCATGCGTGAGCAGGATTTTTTCGATGCGCGCGCCGTGCTGCTGGGCGGCGGCCAGGATGCGTTCGATATCGCCGCCCGGATCGGTGACGGCGGCAGCACCATCGTCGCCAATCAGCAGCGTGCAGTTCTGTTCAAACGGCGTAACGGGGACGACAACGACTTTCATGTGATCTTGTGTGCGCATTTGCACATGGCAGGGATAACCCGATTGTATCGGCCCGAGCCCGCGCCAGCACTGGGCTCGCGGGCTGCGCTGTTACATCAGAAAGAAAATTTTACAAAATTGATGGGAGATAACAGCATGATGTGATCGTTTTAATAGGAAATGTAAATAATCGATCGAAGCATGCATGTTAGACTCGCGGCCATGCTTAAGTTGACCCCCCTCAATTCCAGCCGTTCGGCCGGCCGCACGCTGCGTGCCTGGCTGACGCATGGCACCGCGCTGCTGGTGCTGGCGGGCTGTGCCGCCATTCCTGGCGAGCCGCCCGTGGGTGGGCAATCCGGTCTCCAGGCCAGCAAGCCTGCAGCGCCCGCGCTGAAGGTTGCCGACCCGCGCGACAACCCCGATGCCTGGGGCACGCTGTCGTTCCGTGGCGTGCCGGATTCGAGCAGCCTCAAGCTCGACGAGAACACTGATACGAGCCCCGGCCTGCGCGCCGACCTCGGCACGTTTGAACAGCGCGGCCTGGCCTCCTGGTACGGCCGCGGCTTCCACGGCCGCCGCACCGCCAGCGGCGAGCGCTTCAACATGAACGCCTTCACGGTGGCGCATCCGTCGCTGCCGCTACAGAGCTGGGTGCTGGTGCGCAACCTCGCCAACGACCGCGTGGTCGTAGCCAAGGTGACCGATCGCGGCCCGTACTATGGCAAGCGCATCCTCGACATGTCGTATGCCGCAGCCAAGCGACTCGACTTCGTCAAGCGCGGTTCGACGCAGGTGGAAATCCGCCGCCTGTCGCGCGCTGAAGTCGAAGCGCTGCGTCCTGAGCTGACGCAAACCGATGTCGCCAGCAACGATGGCGATGCCGATGTGGGCGGTGACGAGCCCGCACCGGTCAAGAAGAAGGCGATCAAGCGTCGCGCCAAGCGCCGCTGAGCCGCTGAATCAACCGCCTTCCTGCCTCAGTCCTTCCCTTCGTTTTTCAGCGCCAGCGCGCTCTGATACAGCGTGTCGACCGACGCGCCCGTAATCGCGCCCGCCAGCTTGGCTGCGCGCTTGGCGGGCAACTCGGCCAACAGCAGACGCAAGACCTGGTCTGCCGCCATCGCGGTCGGTGCCTCGTCCTGCGCGCCTGCGCCTTCCACCACCAACACGAATTCGCCCTTGCCGTGCGTGGCATCAGCGGCAAGCCATGCAGGTGCCTGCGCAGCAGGCAGCACGACGATCTGCTCAAACAGCTTCGTCAACTCGCGCCCGATCAGGATGCGTCGCGCTGGCAAGTGCTCGGCCAACGCGGCGAGTGTGGCCTCAATGCGATGCGGTGCCTCGTACAGAACCCATGCCGGCCCGTGCGCCGCCCATTGGCGGATGGCCGCCTCGCGTTGCCCGGCCTTGGGCGGCAGGAAGCCGACGAAGGTGAACTGCCCCTCCGACGTGTCCAGCAATTCGCCCGCGGCGGAAAGCGCCGTCACCACGGCGCTGGCGCCCGGCAGCGGAATCACGCGCTGGCCCGCCGCGCGCACCGCCTCGACAATGCGCGAGCCCGGGTCCGATACGCCGGGCGTGCCCGCATCGGACACATAGGCGATGCGCTCGCCCTGCGCCAAGCGCGCGACGATGCGCGCAGCGGCTTCTCGTTCGTTGTGCTGGTGCGCCGCGAGCATCGGTCGCGACAGGCCCAGCCGATTGAGCAGTTGCCCGGTGTTGCGGGTGTCTTCGCAGGCCACCGCGTCGACGAGGCCCAGCACGTAGCGCGCCCGCAGCGACACATCGGCAGCGTTCCCGATGGGGGTGGCCACCACATATAATGCGCCGGCGGGATAGTGCTGGTCATGCGCCAGCAGGGTCCAGTCAGGATCACTCACGAGAACTTCTCTCAGTTTGGGCCTGTCTTCATATAAAACGTACGCGCGTTGACCCAAGCCGGGGTCAGATACGCGAAGGGTACCGCCGCAAAGGGTTATTCCCTTTGCAAGGTGCCCGACAAAGTAGATGGCCCCGGCTTGGGTCAACCCGGAGGGCAAGGGGAATTTGGGTCACACGGCGTTGTTGCAGCCGGCTTGCTTGGAACGACCAAGCGGCGCCGGCCGCGCCGAGCCCTGCGACCCAGATTCCCCTTGCGCGCGCACGTTTCATATGAAGACAGGCCCTAGGTTCAAACCGCACATGCATGCGCCGCAGACCATCACAGCCGCCACCGGTGAAGCCGGTGAAGACCGTGCGCTGCGCTACTTGCAGGCGCGCGGGCTGGCGGTGGTCAGCCGCAATTATCGCTGCAAGGGCGGTGAGATCGATCTGGTGATGCGCGATGCGGCCGGCGCGCTCGTGTTTGTCGAGGTGCGTGCCCGCGTGGCGCGCTCCGCGCAGCGCTTTGGCGGGGCGGCCGCGAGTGTCACGCCCGCCAAGCAGCGTCGCCTGATTGCCGCGGCCGAAGATTTTCTCGCGCGGCAGGCTGAAGACGTGCCCGCCTGCCGTTTTGACGTTATCGCCATCGACGGCGTCCGTATCGAATGGATGCGCGATGCCTTCGGTGCCGACGCCTAAACCTCGCTCTTCTTTCTTCCGGACTTCATTCAAGGACAGCATGAAACTCTCGTCGCCTACGTTTGCCCGCTTCCGTCACACGGTCAAGCGCACCGCCGTGCTGGCCGCTCTGGCCGGCATTACCGCAACGCAGTTGACCGCCTGCTTCCCGCTGTTTGCCGGCGCCGTGGCCGGCGGCGTGGCGCTCGCGACCGACCGCCGCCCGACCGCCACCCAGACCATCGACCGCGGCCTGCAGATGGAAGCCGAGAACACGCTGATCTCGCGCTACGACGGCCGTGCCCACGTGAACGTGACGGTCTACAACCGCAAGGTCCTGCTGACCGGCGAGGCCGGCACCGAGCAGACCAAGCAGGAGATCGGCCAATATGCACAGAAGCTGCAGAACGCACGTGAGGTCGTCAACGAGATTGTGGTGACGCCGGTGTCGAGCACCTTCGGCTCGCGCACCAACGATACGTACATCACCACCAAGGTGAAGAGCGTGCTGGCCGGCACGGAAGGCGTGCCCTGGAACTCCATCAAGGTGACGACCGAAGCACAGACCGTTTTCCTGATGGGCGTGGTAACCGAGGCCGAAGGCAACAAGGCCACCGAAGCCGTGCGCACGGTGGGCGGCGTGAACAAGGTCGTGAAGGTGTTCGACTACGTGAGCGAAGACGAGCGCAAGCGCCTGGACGCCAATGCCACGTCGACCAACGCGTCGACGGCGCCTGATGCGTCGCAAGGCACCCCGGCGCCGGCGCAAGGCACGCCGACGGCCACGCAGGCCCCGGCACCCGTCACATCGGCCTCGCCTGGCGTGACCGTGTCGCCGACCAACTCGCCGGCGCTGCCGCCGGGCAAGCAATTGCCGTAAGCCACGTCCGCAACGTCGCTTCGCAAGGAACGCAGCCACCGTGCTGCGTTTTTTGTTGGCTGCGCGCATCACAGGGCACATGGCAGGCCGTGCGTGTTAGCGTATGACGCTTCCGCGACTTCGCAGCCCCCCGATGCCCGTCGTCCACCGCCTTGCCACCGCAGCATTGCTTGCGACGCTGCTTACTGCCCCTGCGCCCGATATGGCCCATGCGGCCGATCGCCCACCCTCCAATCTGCAGGCCCGCACCTGGGCCGCCACGTGCGCAAGCTGCCATCACGCCGATACCGCGCCCGGTGCCAAGCTCCCTGCGCAGACGTTGCTACCGCTCGCAGGCCGCTCGCAGGCCGAGCTGATCGACGCGATGCAGGCATTCCGCAACGGCACGCGTCCGGCCACGGTGATGGGCCAGATCGCTCGCGGTTACGACGATGCGCAGATCGTCGCCATTGCCGGCTGGCTGTCGCGCCAATCGCAGGAGGCGCCATGAGTGAGTCGCCGCGCAAGGATCGACGCGCAGTCTTGCGCGCGCTTGGGGCGTCCGCGCTGGCCGGGCCGCTGGCCGCATGCGCATCGCTGTCGGGTGTGCGCAATGCGCGCGTTGTAGTGGTTGGCGGCGGGTATGGCGGCGCGACGGCAGCCAAGTATGTGCGCGTGTTTTCTGGTGGCCATGTCGACGTGACGCTGGTTGAGCCGAACGCCGCGTTTGTCTCGTGCCCGCTGTCGAATCTCGTGCTGTCGGGCGACCGCGACATGGCTTCGATCACCGTGCCGTATGACGCGCTGGTCGAGCGCCACGGCGTGCGGTGGGTGCGCGATCGCGCATCGGCCATCGACCTTGGCGCAAAGCAGGTGCGGCTGACCGGCGGCGGCACGCTCGATTACGACCGGCTGATCCTCTCCCCCGGTATCGACTTCGTGCCGGGAGCAATCCCGGGTCTCGCCAATGCGGGCACTGCCGCGCAGGCGCCGCACGCATGGAAGGCCGGCATGCAGACGCTGGCGTTGCGCCATCGGCTCGAAGCCATGCCCAACGGCGGCACGGTGGCGATCAGCATTCCGCTGGCGCCATACCGCTGCCCGCCCGCGCCATACGAGCGCGCGTGCCTGATCGCCCATTGGCTGCAGCGCGCCAAGCCGGATTCGCGCGTGCTCATCCTCGATGCCAACGACGACGTCACCTCCAAGGGCGCGCTGTTCAAGCGCGTCTGGGCCGAACGTTACTCACAGCACATTGAATATCGCCCGCAATACAACGCCGTCGACATCGATGCCACGGGCCGCGTGCTCAAGTTCGATGTGCAAGACGACGTGCAGGCTGATGTCGTCAACCTCATCCCCCCGCAGCGTGCCGGCGCGATTGCCGTGCAAGCCGGGTTGGCGACGGCCAACGGGCGCTGGTGCGAGGTGGACTTCCTCTCGTTCGAATCGAAGGTGGCGCCGGGCGTGCATGTGATTGGCGATGCCATCCAGACCGCGCCCCTCATGCCCAAGTCGGGCCACATGGCCAACCAGCACGGCAAGGTGGCCGCCGCCGCCGTGGTCGCGATGCTGGCCGGCCACGCGCCCGATGCATCACCGCTGTACACCAACACCTGCTACAGCTTTGCCACCCCGGACGAGGCGATGCACGTGGCGACCGTGCACCGCTACGACGCGGCCGAGCACACCATGGTGACCGTGCCCGGCGCCGGCGGGCTTTCCGAGGCGCCTTCCGCAGCGGAGGGCAAGCTGGCGCAGGGCTGGAGCCGCGCCATCTGGTCGGACATGTTGGGTTGAATGTGAGGCTGAAGGTGACGCAGAAGGTGAGGCCCCGGGCACAAACAATGCGCAAGATTGTGCAAGTCGTGTAAGCGGCCCGCGCCTACAGTGCGTCATCTGGCCGCACGGGCGGCCGTCCGAACCTTCCGATCATCATGTCTCCCAAGGATCTGCTGCTGGCCCTGACCGTTGTGCTCGTGTGGGGCGTCAACTTCGTCGTCATCAAGGTGGGCCTGCATGGCGTGCCGCCCATGCTCCTGGGTGCGCTGCGCTTTGCGCTGGTCGCGTTTCCGGCCGTGCTGTTCGTGCCACGCCCCAAGATCGCGCTCAAGTGGCTGGTCGCCTATGGCGCCACGATCAGCTTCGGGCAGTTCGCGTTCCTGTTCTCCGCCATGTATGTGGGCATGCCGGCGGGGCTGGCCTCGCTGGTGCTGCAATCGCAGGCGTTCTTTACGCTGACGATTGCGGCCATCGTGCTGCGCGAGCCGATCCGCTGGTTCCATCTGGCCGGCATGGCGGTGGCCGCGGGCGGGCTGGCGATCATCGGCATGGCGGGTGGCGGCTCGGTCACGGGCATGACCACCGCCGGTTTCCTGCTGACGCTGTGCGCGGCGTTTTCGTGGGCCAGCGGCAACATCGTCACCAAGCGGATCGGGCCGGTGAACGTGGTGAGCCTGGTGGTGTGGGGCGCCGCCATCCCGCCGATTCCGTTCTTCCTGCTGTCGTACTGGCTGGAGGGGCCGGAGCAGATTGCGCATAGCCTGGCGAACATCAGTGGGTCGAGCATCGGCGCGATCGTCTACCTGTCTTTTGGTGCCACCATCTTCGGCTACAGCCTGTGGAGCCGCCTGCTGGCGCGCTACGCAGCCAGCCAGGTCGCGCCGCTCACGCTGCTGGTGCCGGTGGTGGGGCTGGTGTCTGCCGCCGTGCTGCTGGGCGAGCGCCTCGTGCCCGCCCAATGGCTGGGCGGCGCGGTGGTGATGGCCGGGCTGCTGCTCAACGTATTTGGCGGCCGGCTGGCGGCGCGGCGGGCGATGGCCTGACGCCGCACCCCATCAGCAGCAAGCGCCCGGGCCGAAAGGTACCGGGCGTTTTGCTGTGGGGGCGACATAGGATTTGGCCTACTTCGGGCACAATACCGGGTCCAATCCCTACCCCTGCGACCATTGGCCCGCACACGCATGCGGGCAGCCTCGTCTTCTGGAGACCACATGAAGTTCGCCCCCACGCTCGCCGCTGCGGCGGTGCTGGCCGGCCTGGCGCTGTCCGCCACGCCCGCGCTGGCCACCGTTGACGCTGCCCGCGCGCTGTCCATCGCTAACCAGAACGCCTGCATGGGCTGCCACGCCGTAGACCGCAAGCTCGTTGGCCCGGCCTACCAGGACGTTGCTGCCAAATACAAGGGCGATGCCGGCGCGCAAGCCAGGCTCATCAAGAAGGTGCGCGAAGGCGGCATGGGCAACTGGGGCCAGATCCCGATGCCGGCCAATCCGAAGATTGCCGATGCCGATCTGAAAACCGTGATCGACTGGGTGCTCGCGGGCGCCCCGGCCAAGTGAGGAACGGACGATGAATGATGCAATCAACCTGAGCCGCCGCGACGTGCTGCGCGCTGGCGCCATGATGGCGCTGCTGGTGTCCGCCGGCATTGCCACGCCGGCCCAGGCAGCCGAATGGAACAAGGCCGCCTTTGCCGTCAAGGGCGTGAACGAAGTGCTCAAGCAACTGGGCGGCGGCGCGGTTGAAAAGGGCGGCGCGGGCATCCAGCTCACCGCACCGGACATCGCAGAAAACGGCGCCGTGGTGCCGCTGGTCGTGACGAGCACGCTGCCCGGCACCGACCTCATCGCCATTCTGGTGGAAAAGAACCCGAACACACTGGCCGCAACGTTCGCCATTCCGGCCGGGACCGACCCGTTTGTCAGCACGCGCGTGAAGATGGGCGAGACCTCCCATGTCTACGCCGCCGTGCGCGCCAACGGCAAATGGGTGCTGGCAGCTAAGGAAGTAAAGGTCACCCTTGGTGGCTGCGGCGGTTAAACATCAGGAGAACACACCATGGCAGACCCGATGCGCATTCGCGCAATGGAAAACGGCGGCACCACCGACGTGAAGATCCTGATGAAGCACGACATGGAAACCGGCCAGCGCAAAGACGCGTCCGGCAAGGTCGTGCCAGCTTGGCACATCACCAACGTGACGGTGCTGCACAGCGGCAAGACGGTGCTCGACGCGCAGTTCGGCCCCGCCGTGTCGAAAGATCCGTTCCTCAATTTCAAGTTCAAGGGCGGCGCCAAGGGCGACAAGGTTACGGTCACGTGGGTCGACAACCACGGCGACAAGCGCACCGACGAGACGTCTATCCAGTAAAGGCCCGGAGGCCCAAATGCGACGCAGCTTCTTTCGTGTGACCGCCGCGCTGGCGGCCTTGGGTGTGGCCGGCAAGGCCGCTGCCCAGAATGCCCCGCGCGCTGGCGGCGCCGGTGGCCGCTACAAGGTGGTCTACCAGTTGAGCGAAGGCATCGACCAGGCCATGCGCGCCATCGGCAACCTGCGCAACCATCTGAACGGTGCGCCCGGCACGAAGATCGTGGTGGTGGCGTTCGGCCACGGCATCGAGTTTCTGGTTGAAGGCGCCAAGGATGCGCAAGGCCGCCCGTTTGATGCGCCGGTGGCCGCGCTGGCCGCCATGGGCGTGGAGTTTCGCGTGTGCCATAACTCGCTGATGGCCTTCAAGGTGCCGGAAGACAAGCTGCTGCTCGAAGCCAAGGTGGTGCCCGCCGGTGTGGTGGAAATCACGCGCTTGCAGCAGGAAGAAGGTTTCGCCTATATCAAACCGTAGGCGACCCACGGAGGGGACCGTGAAACACAAGACATGGACGATGGTGCTGGCTGCGGCGTTGGCAGCCGGCGGCGCCGTGATGGCATCCGCGCAGGATGCCAAGGACAGCACCGCCGCCGGCATCGCGCAGTACCGCGAAATGCTGGCTGACGGCAATCCGGCCGAACTCTGGGAAGCCGCTGGCGAAGAACTCTGGAAGAAGCCCGCCGGCCCGAAGCAGGCCTCGCTCGAAGCGTGCGACCTGGGCCTCGGCCCCGGCGTGGTGAAGGGCGCCTACGCCAAGCTGCCGCGCTTCTTCAAAGACACCGGCCGCGTGATGGACGCCGAACAGCGCCTCATGTATTGCCGCATGACGCTGCAGGGGCTGACCAAGGAAGAGGCTTCGGCGCGGCCGTTCTCGTCGCCGGGCAAATCGTCGGACATTGAACGGCTGATGGCCTACGTCGCCTCGGAATCGCGTGGCGCGGCCATCGACATTCCGCTCGCCCACCCCGAAGAAAAGCGCGTGTACGAACTCGGCCGTCGCATGTTCTTCTACCGTGGCGGCGCGTACGACTTTGCCTGCGCCACGTGCCATGCCCAGCCGGGTTTGCGCATCCGCCTGCAAGACCTGCCCGATCTGCTGACCGCCGACGGCGCGCGCTATGCGTATTCCACATGGCCGGGCTATCGCGTCTCGCAGGGCGAGGTACGCACCATGCAGCATCGCCTATACGACTGCCTGCGCCAGCAGCGCTTTCCGGAACCGCTCTACGGCAGCGAGGTGATCACCGCGCTGGAGATGTTCCTTGCCCGCAACGCCAACGGCGGCAAGATGGACGCGCCGTCCATCAAACGATGAGGCCACGCATGACTCGACTGACCCCCATCGTTCTGACCGCGCTGACATTGGCGCTGGCTGCCGGCACCGCGCACGCAGCGGACGCCACCTCCAAGGCCGTCACCGCGCCCAAGCCCGACGCAAAGGCCGACGCCGCGCTCGCCAAGGTGATCCACGAGAGCTTTGTCTCCAAGGGCCCGGCCACCGTGGAAGGCGTGACCGAGCGCGACGACGTGCAGAAGATCTGCAGCCAGTTTGCCGACCGCAACGCCGTGCCCGCCGCCGTGGCCAAGAAGCTGGAAGACGCGCAGCTCAAGACCATCCATTACCCGGCTGACGACAAATGGCTGGGCGACTGGAAGGCCGGCGAGAAGACCGCCCAGAACGGCCGCGGCATGCAGTTCTCCGACCCGGCCGGTATGGTCAACGGCGCCAACTGCTACGCGTGCCACCGCCTCTCGAAAGACGAGGTGTCGTACGGCACCATCGGCCCGTCGCTGTACCAGTACGGCAAGCTGCGCGGGGATTCGGAAGCGATCCTGCGCTACACCTGGGGCAAGATCTACAACTCCAACGCGTATGCGGCGTGCTCCAACATGCCGCGCTTCGGGCACAAGGGCATCCTGACCGAACAGCAGATCCGCGACGTGATGGCGCTGTTGTTCGACCCGGCATCGCCAGTGAACCAGTGACCCAGTAACGCCATGCACGCGCTTCGACGGTTCCTGATGTGGGCGGCAGCGGTGATGGTGTTTGCCGCCACGCAGTTTGCCAATCATGCACAGGCCGTTGAAGTGGGCGATGTGGTTGCGCTGCCCGACCTGCAATTGCTCGACGGCACGCGCGTGCCGGGCGACGCGTGGCGCGGGCACCCGGTCATCATCGCCACGTGGGCATCGTGGTGCCCGTTCTGCGCGCTGCAGAACCCACGCCTGCAAAAGCTGGTCGACGCCACGCGCGGTACTGACCTGCGCATTCTCACCATCAGCATCGACGCCAACCCCCAGCTCGCGAAAGACTACGTCGCCAAGCGCAACTTCACCTTTCCGGTGACGATGGAAACCGACGCGCTGTGCGCCGCCACCGGCCCGCGCAAGGGCCTGCCCGAACTGCTCGTGCTCGACGCCAAGGGGCGTGTGGTGCGCAAGGAAGTTGGCGAGATGCTTGAAGACGACGTGGCCGACCTGGCTCGCTACGCGCACAGCAACACACCATGAACCGCCGCGAATTCGTTCAAGCCCTGGCGATTGCCGCCGCCGCCGGCCTGCGTCTGACCGACGCCCACGCTGACACGTTCAGCTACGACGTACCCCGTTTCGGCAACGTCCACCTGCTGCACTTCACCGACTGCCACGCGCAGTTGCTGCCCATCGAATACCGCGAGCCCAGCGTCAACCTGGGCGTGGCGCAATGGGCCGGGCAGCCGCCGCATCTGGTGGGGCACGCGCTGCTCAAGCGGTACGGCATCGCGCCCGGCTCGCGCGCCGCGCACGCGTTCACGTCGCTCGACTTTACCGAGGCTGCGCGCCGTTACGGCCGCATGGGCGGCTTCGCGCATCTGGCCACGCTCATCAAGCGCCTGCGCGCCACGCGCCCCAATGCGCTGCTGCTCGACGGCGGCGACACCTGGCAGGGCTCCGCCACCGCGTTGTGGACGAACGGCCAGGACATGGTCGACGCCGCCCTCGCGCTGGGCGTGGATGTCATGACCCCGCACTGGGAGATGACCTACGGCGCAGACCGCGTGCGCCACGTGGTCGATCACGACTTCAAGAACAAGGTCGCCTTTGTCGCGCAGAACATCCAGACGGCAGACTTTGGTGATCCGGTATTCGACCCGTATGTGCTGCGCGAGCTGAACGGCGTGCCGGTGGCCATCATCGGGCAGGCGTTTCCGTACACGCCCATCGCGCATCCGGCCGATTTCACGCCCGACTGGACGTTCGGCATTCAGGAAGAGCGGCTGCAGAAGATGATTGACGAGGCGCGCGGCAAGGGCGCCAAGGTGGTCGTGCTGCTGTCGCACAACGGCATGGATGTCGACCTGAAGCTCGCCTCGCGCGTGCGTGGGTTGGATGCCATCCTCGGCGGGCATACGCACGATGCGGTGCCCGCGCCCGTCAAGGTCAGCAACCCGGGCGGCGTGACGCTCGTTACCAACGCGGGCGCCAACGGCAAGTTTGTCGGCGTGCTCGATCTGGATGTGCGCGGCGGCACCGTGCGAGACATCCGCTATACGCTGCTGCCCGTGTTTGCCGATCTGCTGCCGCCCGATCCGGCCATGACGGCGCTGATCAACCGCGTGCGTGCGCCGTACCAAGACAAACTGGGCGAAACGCTCGCCACCAACCGTGGCCTGCTGTACCGGCGCGGCAACTTTAACGGCACGTTCGACCAGCTCATCGTTGATGGCCTCATGCACGCGCAGGGCGCCGAGATTGCCTTCTCGCCCGGTTTCCGCTGGGGCACCACGCTGCTGCCCGGCGACGCACTGACCGTGGAAGCGCTGATGGCCCAGACCGCCATCACATACCCCGCCACCACGCTCACCGAGATGACCGGCGCGACCATCAAGACCGTGCTGGAAGACGTGGCCGACAACCTGTTCAACCCAGACCCGTACTACCAGCAGGGCGGCGACATGGTGCGCACCGGTGGCCTGCGCTACACCATCGACCCGATGAAGCCCATGGGCCAGCGCATTACCGACATGCGCCTGGGCCCCGGTGACGGCCAGCCCATCGACGCCGACCGCCGCTACAAAGTGGCCGGCTGGGCTGCCGTGTCGCCCGAAGCGCGCAAGGCTGGCGGCCGCCCCGTGTGGGACGTGCTGGCCGACTGGCTGCGCGACCAGCGCGAAGTGACCGCCGGGCCGCTCAACACGCCGCGCATTGTCGGCATGGAAGGCAATGCGGGCATGGAAAACGCAGGTTGAGCCCCGATTGAAAGCGCCCCGGAAGTTCGGGTAGACTCATTTTCCACGGGCCGATAGCTCAGCTGGGAGAGCGCCGCGTTCGCAATGCGGAGGTCGGGAGTTCGATCCTCCTTCGGTCCACAATCCGAATATGAATGAAATCAAGGGCTTGGCAATGCGCCAAGCCTTTTTTCATTCCAGATTCCGAAGATTTTTTGCTTGGACTGTCGCCCCGCAGGGTGACATGAGGGTGACAGGACTATCCCTGTCGGTCTGAAGCATGCCACATGGTCTGACATGGGATCAATTGCGTCGGCCCGTTGTGCCGATCACTGGTAACTGGTCAAAGTCATTCCGGCATACCTGTTCGCATCCCCGTCATTGGAGGTCTCCTATGACACGGCCCGGTAGGAAACGGAAAAGCGACGAGCTTCTACATCGTTCTGGCGAAATCAAACAAGTCCGCACCAGCCTGAGCGTTCGCGCAGACAGACCACGGTCATTGCCGCCGGAACGGAAGACCATGCTCACCCTAGACATCGAAGGTGAGTTCACGGAACCGGTTGCGGGAATTTCGCAGTTCTCCATCATGGCCTACGTCTATGCGAACCCAGTCATCGGGCAGACGGAGGTGCCAGCGATTGGTGCGTTCACGGCCATCAAGCCGGTGTTACAGGCCGGTATCGACCTATCCCCGAGTGAATTCCAGTCCCTGCTGACGATGGCGGCTGCCGGAATGCTTCGATCTTGCTATTTGGTGTTCACCAAGCCTCGCTACCGGTCGGCATTGATCGTCACCGCTGACTTCAATTCGAAGACGGTAGGCGAACTGGATGGATAGCCGGTGCGCATCGGCATCCGTTTACCCTAGCCGTGGATGATGGTTCCTGAAGGCTGATCACCACAGGGAACTATCTATGTGCTGGACAGCATCTGGTCGAAGCGAAGGCAACATGGATAATGTCTGCCACGTCGCAACGATTGGATGTCCACGATGAAACCGCACCGAACGACGCCTGACAAACCGGGAATCGCGTTCGAAAAGGTAGTCGCCGCGATTCAGACGCAGATCGACCCGCAGGCTACGGTAACGCACAACGAATTTCTGATCGACCGGTTGGGTCAACGGCGGCAGTTTGATGTCGTCGTGCGTGGAGCATTCGCTGGTCAGCAGATGCTGGGGATCATTGAATGCAAGGACTTGGACAGGAAGGCTGGAACGCCGGAAGTAGACGCATTTGTCACAAAAGCGCAGGACGTGAACGCGAACTTCAAGGTGCTGGTGTCACGTCGTGGGTTCACGAAGCCGGCACTCGCAAAGTGCACACACTATGGTGTGCAGGCGCTGTCACTGGTTGACAACGATCCCGCTAACAACAAGTTCTTCATCGGTACTAGGTGGGAAGCCGATGTCATCCGCTGGGGACAGATTTCGGTAGAGTTGCACTATGTCAATGAGCCGGTCCAACCGGTGCACTTCGACGCGGCTGAGATCACGATTGCTGGAAAGAAGGTGATCGACTGGTTCAAGAACTATCTACTTGATAACTCAGAGGACGTTACCGGTTTTGGATGGGTGATTCACATTCAGGGGACGTTCAACGAACCACAAACTGTCACGGTACGGGAAGGCGAAGAATATCAATGTTCCGCGATTTCGTTTGCGGCGGAGCGTGTGTGTGACCAGCGGGAACGATACGTCGGCATCGGTGGAACCGGCTTCTACAACTGGCTCAACAGTCAGGTTACGTTTCCGCCGGGGACGGAAATTCGCACAGACTCTGTACCGATGGACTTCGCGCAATGGCAACCACGCGGTAGTCAGGAAAAAACGGCGACTGGCTTTTTGGATGTAAAGCTTGTAGTCCACTCCACGTTCGAACGGGTGCCTGATGCGATTCAACTGGATCAGCTATAGGAACTGTTGCCGAGAGCGTTGACGTTCAGACATGCGCGATCCAGTGATCATATGGAACCCTTCTCGACTATCAAATGGCACTACCAGCACCATACGTAACCGCACCACTCGAAAGCCTTAAGACGATGCTGGGCAACGACCCGTGGGGGCACTTGGAGAACCTGCGCTCCGATGATCTTGTCTTGATTGCGACATTCATTCAGACGTTTAATTTCATCGAACTCAATCTTCGTAGGTCAGTATCTTCCTTTGTTCGTGCTGGCCTGATCCCGAACAAGAAGCGGATTGCATCATCGGACCTAGTGGACATGTCGGTAAGTGCGGTATCGCGAATGGACCCGGCCATCGAAGACGTCGCTGATACCGTTGGGCGTCTGAATGAGCTTGAATTTCGAAGGCCGTATCGGAACTTGTTCGCACACTGGGCGACAAAGCGCATCCGGGGTCACGACGCCCTTTACCTGATGTCACACGATTCGAACGATACGAAACGTGCAATGATTGGGGAGATTGATTGCGGCAGTGCCGGGTTTGCCATTCTTCTATTGCCGGACGTGCGTGGACTGGTCCAGCACATCGGGCAGTATGAAAGCTGGTTGGCGCGGAAGACCGCCGACTGGCATATGAGATATGGCGGCTGACCGATGCCAATGTACTGGCGGTGGTGAGTGGTCGGTGTGTATCGTTATCGATACCGCCCATCGTCCAGCGGTAGGCAGTACTGTCACGCTATACCGCTGATAGTAGATCGGACCGAATCAGTGTCCGGCATGGTCCGCCACTGGTGTACGCAGTATCGATTGGATACTAGTTCCGTCGCCTGCCACTGGCCCAATGGTGTCCGGGGTACTGATTGATATACCTATGCCTGCAATCATCCTATCCGGCTGGCCGCATTGGTATCCAGATGGTGGTGGTCGGTGACAGTGGGCCATACGGTTCACAATGCCACAGTGGAACACCTATAGGGTCCGGGACAACAATGGTCGAGTTGACGGTGGTTGACCGGTTCAGTGGGCCGGCTGTCACCGCCGCTGGCCTTACGGTTCGAACATTCCCGCAAGAAACGGGAATTCAAGCGGACACAGTTCCTTGACCTTCCCGAAAATCGCATCGTCGCCGCTGTCATGCGTCCCAAGGCACAGGTAGTAATTTTCCCCGTTGTGACGGGCGAATACGATCCATTCTCCGGTCAGACGCTGCGCTTCGCGTCGGCGGTCTAGGGTGCCATGAACGACTTCCATAGCAAGCTGGTTGACCATTTCCTTGGTGACGACCGGCGAGACAGATGGGTCGAAAATCTCATCAACCAGACGTTTGGTGCCGGTTTTCCCAAGTCCAAGCTGGATGTTTGTCACCAGCGACGGCAGACCATCAAAGATGTAGTGCTTGTGCCACAGGCCCTTCAGGGGTGGGTGTGAGAACTCGGTTGCTGGCTTTGTGCCGACAGAATCGCGCTTCCCTTCCAGTGCGCTGATTTCCGCAACCACCTTTCGGGGGTCGCCGGGAATGTTCGGGTTCATCATCCGAGCATAGAGTTCAAGCAGGATGACCGCGCTGTATCGTCCGGGAGCCGCTCGTTCTAATCCGATTGCATCTGCGAAGCGTTGTAGGTCGGCAGTCTTGTTTTCGCCATCAACCGTGATCTCGATCTTCGTGCCGGATGTCGGCGATGTCATTTCGGGGTCGTCCTTCCGCGAAAGATTGGGTTGTGGCACAGGGCCGACCGGTTGGACACATCGGCCATCGTCTGGATGCTACCAGTGGCGGCCTCACCTATTCACTGGCCGCCGACCATCTGCCCGTCAGTTATTCATCTGGATCAACGGTGCACCATTCAACCAACCGTTCACCGTCGCCTGCAAGGGCCTGTTCCAGCTTCACCATGTCAAAGACCAAGTAAGTGCGCGGACCGGTGTTGCCTTTGCGGTATTGGACAACGGCGTCGATCCTTGTGGCACCGTTGGCAACCAGTTCGTCAGCGATCTGTTCCTTCTTCTTCGATGCGCTCACCTGATAGTCAGTCAGACCCAACTGTTCGATCAGGTCGTTGCGCTTCAACTGCACGAAGCCCCGTTCTTTGACACGTTCAAGGGCCTCTGGCGTGACAAGAATCGCAGGCGGGCGTGGTGCAACCACTGGCCGTTCGAAGTACCGTTCAAACGGGAAGAACCCAGCCACTTCGGTGTCGAGAGAAAGGTTCTCGTTCGAGAACACGTAGATGTCCTTTTTCGGTCCATGCACCGGTCGCCCCCGACCGATGGCTTGCAGGGTTTCAGCCCGCGACGTGTGGTCGTAGACGATTTGATGCCACGGGTCCATCATGGTCAGAGAGTTCAGACTGTAGGTCGTGCCATCCTTCATTCGCACCGATTGGTCGGCATAGATTGGCTTGTCGTATTTGGTATCGACACCAAAGATTGCCCGGACATAGTCCTGCATGGTGTCCATCCGAAGCGAATACCGGCCTACCACTAGCAAGCAGTCCACGTCCTGCATCGTGTTGACACCCCGCAGGTTTCCGAAATGCGCCCACGTCTCAGCATCGATGGCCTTTGCGAGTGTCGTGGCGAACTGGTCATCTTTGCCAACCGTCTTGTAGGTGATCAGCCCGACTTTCTTATATTGCGCCGCGACTTTGCGAAGACCGTCGATGAGTATTGGGAGGTTGCTCCCCTGTTCTGCTTCCAGCCACCCCTTCGTGATGGTCGTGTTCGATAGTTGGAATAGATGCACATCCTCATGTTGGCGCACGGCGATACGGTGGAACTGGACAGCGGGTAGCAGGCGCCGAACGACGGCGGGATGTGCGGTGGCATCCAAGTAAAGCGTCGGGATGCCTTCATATCGCTTTGCCGATGCCGGTAGCGGCAACCACTTGATCGTGTCTTCATCGGCCCACATGCCATCGAGGACCGCCGGATCATCGGACCGGCAGTAGTTTGCAAGCTGCGCAATGATCTTCGAATACTGGCTGTCGGCTGCATTCTGCTTGCTGAGTGCAAGGTATTCGGCTGGCGATAGGTTGTGTGGAGGCCTTTCCGGCTTCCGATTGGTTGCAGCATCACGCATGACCTGTTCGCTGTGCTCCCATACGGCGTCATGCAGGGTGCTTCCAGCGTTGACGCTGGCAATGATCAGTTCCACCGAAGGGAAGCGAGCAGACGCAACTTCTGTTTGCACCTCACCGACCTTGAGGATGTCTTCATCCACTACGATGTAGTCCGGCACCCACGGTGCACGGTTACGATTCGGTTCGATGGTGTAGTTGTCGGTCAACCTGCTGCCATTGAACCATGCCGATTGTTCATTGAACCATTCGTTGTGGGTCATCACGCGGATGTTAGCCAACGTGTTGAACTGGTTTGTGTACCGGCATTGGCCTTGGAACACGCACTGCGACAGACAGTATTGGACAGGGATGCCGACACCATTGTTTTCAAGGGTCGCTCTGGCCTCTTCGTTTTCACACAGGGCTTTGCGCGAATGGAACTTGACGACGGTCGGACGCTGAACCTTGCCACGCAATGTGTCGGCATCGGCGACATCGGCCGCCCGGATTTGGTCATAGGTGCCGATAATGTCATCAACCAGCTTGTGGGTTGGGGCCAGCACGAGGACCTTGGTGTCATGGCTGGCTTCGCGTGACAGCGCTTCCAGCACGGTGCGGGTTTTGCCGGCGCCAGTCGTGACATTGACGAAGTGCGAAGCCTTGCCGTTCAAGAATTCGCGAACGATGGTTTGCAACGCGGCCGTGGCATCGGCTGGTGTCGCCAATGGGTCAAGGAGGTAGTTGCAGGGCTGTGGTTGCACTTTTCGGCGGTCCCATCCAGCCTGTGATGGTTGGTAGCCGCCGAAAGTCTTCGCATACGACTGCAACAGGTAGATGCTTCCATACCGCGCACCGCGCAGACACTCTTCCAGTTGCCGTGCCAGTTTTGCCCGTTTTTTCTTCTGCCAGTGATTCATCAACAAGGGGATGCCAGACCGACCAAGCATGAACAACACGCACAGGTTTACCTTGGTCCGGTCGTGATAGCGCAGCCCTCGTGGGATGTGTTCCAAGAGAAGCTGAACTGACGTGATGTCAGCAATTGGCTCAGTTTCCTGTACGAGCAGCGGTGCCGGGCACGAATCGTTCAGGATCAAGGGCGTACAGTCAGCCCGGAAGAATGCATTGGGATCGTGCGATAGAAAGCACGACTGGCGAATCGACTCCACCGAAGAATCGTCGTTGAACCGGAGACGCCCGCAGTGTTGCTGGATGGCCTGTAAGCACAGACGATAGGCGGTCGTGAATCGCTGGTTGTTGGTGTCAACGGCTTCATCCGATGGACGAGTGAAATCGGTCAAGATGCCGAACTTCAAACCGCCCGATGGGGACATGAATGCATACATGCATGCCGGGTGCTGTATGACCTTGGTTTGCAGAGTAGGAATGTCAACGCCGCGATTGTCTTTCTTGTCGATGTCGAACTGAACGATGCCGGTTGGCTGACTGCTTTTATCAAGACGGTAGTTCGGACCAAGGCGGACCGCCGGGTAGAACACCGGCAGGGTTTCCAGCTTCAGTTGCCTGCGTGCCACGTCGTCGTCGTTGTCGCGGATACGGTTGATGACATCCTCGTAACTGCCAGCCCTGACGGACGCGATGATTTCTTCGATGGATTGCAGTGCCGGTTCCGCTTTCGAATACACGGACGCTGCGGTGGTCGCATAAATAGTTGAACTCATGAGGTCGGTAGCTTTATGGGTGCGTGACCCTGCTGGAAGCATGTCCAGCGGGGTCTTTTTTTTTGTGCTGCCGTTTACTTATGCGCTGTCCAGGCGGTCGTGGCGGCGCACCTCTGGACTTAGAAAGGGGTGTGTGGACGATTGGTCTTGGTTTATATCTTAATAGGAGATGACCTCCCCTTTTTGGGCGAAGGGGTTCAAGACCAAGGCCAACCTATGTTCGCGAAGCGACCGACCGAAGGGCGGTTAGACATGTGACCAACCGGTGCCTGATGCACGCCGGGTTATGCAGCGCCGTATCTGAGAGAATTTCAGAAGAAGGGGAATTCAACCAACAACCAATCGAAGAACATGGATTGCAGAACGATCAAGCTGACCGATGTGGACATGCTTCACAAGGTCTTTCGTGGATTCAGAAGCCACGAAGGGATGGGGTGGCTGTTCAGAGGGCATGCTCAGGCCAGTTGGGATTTGTTGCCGAAGGCCGGTCGTGCTGAGTTCTATCTGCCGGATAACGATGACCTTGGTCGATTCCACCGCTGGGCTAGAAGCGCGGTCGCATACACGTCGTTGTCATCAAGCTACCTTGAACAACTTGCGCTGGCTCAACATCATGGCCTCGCGACGCGTCTTCTTGATTGGTCGATGAATCCATTGGTTGCGTGTTACTTCGCGTGTTCGGATCACGCCGACAAGGACGGCGCGGTCTGGATGTACGAGATGTGTGGTGCGATCTTGACCGACGAGAATACCCGTGACTCCCTGAAGGAGAGGACAGGTGTGTTCGGCTACCTTCCCAAGGCGATATTCCCCCGCATCATTAACCAGCGAGGGGTCTTTACCGTTCACTGCGATGCAGCGCACCCGATTGATGTCATGGAGTCGCGCCTAACGAAGGGATGGCCCAATCTGTTCCGGCTGGAAATTCCCGCCGCGTTGAAGGCTGACATCGTGGCCCATTTGGGAGACTACGGTATCGACCGGTCGTATCTGTTCCCCGACCTTGATGGCCTTTCCGTGCACGTCAACGCCGCCACGTCTCAAATACGGAAGCGTCATGCAGAGAAGTAGGTTTTAGATTGGAATGGGTCGGGCGAACCGGTCTGGGGATTGGTTCGATACGTTGTCACAACTTGCCAGTCACCACTGTGCCGCCAAACTTCTCGACCACCTGGTAGACGCTCGCTGTTGCGTTCTGCCGTGCTTCGGCATCGCGGAAGTACTGACCGAAGACATCGACCTTGATCTTCGAAACCCCATCGAGGTCCGAAATGATCAGAAATATCTTCGTCTCTGATTCGTCCTTCTTGTACTGATAAAACAGTACAGGCCGCTTCATGAGTTCATTGAGTCCCGGCGCGGGAGGAAATTTCGTCAACCCGTGCTGCTGCATGGCCGCATCCAATGTGCCGATGAACTCACCATACCTTTCCGGTTGCAGCGTTACGACCGCAACTTGCGTCGGCGGCCATTTCTCGCCGCACGCTGACAAGACCACACCAACCACCAGCATGGCAATTAAGATACGAGAGGAGCAAATGTGGTCGGTCACACAGCGGATGCTCATGTCACCACGTATTCCAGCGCTGACCGGAACCGTCATCAAGAACCGCAGCTTCCGGCCCTGATCGATCCTCGTCCCGAAGGCTGATGCGGAATAGAGAGTCATCAGCAAATGAGATCGCGATATGGTCTTTCGTCTCACTTGCCGAAAGAACTGCGCATCCTATCCTTGCGCACAGCTTATCGCGATAGCCGCGTGTCGCCGCTGAATACGGTACCGCGTCTGGAAGGACTACTACAGGCCACACGTATGCGTTCAGGAACGGGCCATCGAAATGGAGTTGTAAGTAGTCGCGAACAAAGGTCACCGCGCTGAGTTCGCGTCCTTCCACCATCCGCAAGATTCCCCCGCGTCCGTCATCCGATGCCATTCTCATCCTTCAATCAGCCGGAATACTCCCTGAACCCACGGTCCGAGCACGCCTATCAGGATTGATGCTGCCGTCCACAGCGCCGCCCGTTTGTTGAGCTTTGCTGCTTTACTGGTAGCTTCAAGGACATCGATGATCCATCCAGTGTTGGATGCAGACCCGGCGCCCGGTGGTTCGATCTGGCCGTGCTTCGCCCATATCGGAATGATCTTGACCTTGCTAGATAGATACCACAGCCATGCTGAGTACAGGCCTGTCCCAGTTGCCGCAAGTTTGATCGCATCAAGCATCGTCATCTCGATCTCGGCTTATTGAACATCAGTTGCCCGATTCAGCACGCACGCGTTCGATTCGGGTTTCCCAACCGTCGTAGTCGCCGCCGAGTGTCCTTGCTTGGCGATTGATGATGATGGTGTGGTGCGTGATGTCCTCAAGCTCCATCGTTCCTTCATGCGTGAATCGCACTTCGACCTTGTCGCCGGTCGGTGCGACAGAATCGACTTGGTAGGCATTCGTTCTGGCCCAATCGGCGAACTTTTGCGCATCCTGTGGCTTTGGGAAGTAAGCCCAATGCGATACGGGCCGGGACACGTCGCTGATGTCGCCCTTGTCTTTGAGTGCATCCAGCACGCGTATGTCCCGGATCATCTGCCAGTCGTCTGCTGTCGGGTACAGATTTTTCCAATACCCGTCCTTCTCGGGGTCTTCTTGGTAAGCGTATGCAAGCTCATACGGTGTCTGGGCGGCGACTGAATCGAAAATGTTCAGAACCTTCTCTTCCGGCAGGGCGACGTAAAAGTAGAAATGCCGATAGCCCTTCGCGGTGACACGCCCGACATGGATGCCACCTTCTGCAACAACACCGGTTGTCAGCAAATTCAAGACATTTCTCAGTTCCGGAAACTCGTCGTCCGGTGGCATGCCTTCGGCGGTGGGGTGCTTGAATTCCAGACGTACCCGAAACAGTGACGTTCGCGGGTCCGTGCGTGCGATCTCGGCATAGCTGCCATTGAAAGCGATGAATGCCCGGTGATCGCCCATTTGGGCCGGGAAGGTTTCCCATGCATCGGCCATGCGCACCTCCCATGTGCAGAGATGACCATTATGCCGTTGTGCCGCTATTCGGATAGGGCGGTCAAAAATGGTTCGGGATCGGTATAGGTCAGGCGAACCGGTCTGGCTGTCATTTTCAGAAGACGACTGCACCATTCAGCGCGGTTTGAAGCCTGTTGTGCATACGGATCCTGATAACCCGATATCAGGATTCCTCTGCACAAAACTCGTCTATGCTCAATACTCGTGTGCACCAAAGCGAGGTGAGCATGGCGACGGAGGCTCTGTTGCAAAGATTGGCGGCAGTCAGAGGTAGGCTGTCGCTCTGCGCCGATCAGGCGGCTGCTGCGAAATGGTGGTTGAGCATGCCCATGGCCTCCGTCAGCGCCGAGGGCCCAATGCCAAAAGCTCTCTCCACAAGGCGCACCTCGCCCCTGATGCCGGGCTGCAGGCACCAGGGGCGAGCCTGTCCTTTGCGCAGGGCTCGCATGACTTCGAATCCCTTGATCGTGGCATAGGCCGTGGGGATCGATTTGAAACCGCGCACCGGCTTGATCAGTATCTTGAGCTTTCCGTGATCGGCCTCGATCACGTTATTGAGATACTTCACCTGCCGGTGGGCCGTCTCCCGGTCCAGCTTTCCTTCGCGCTTCAATTCGGTGATCGCTGCACCATAGCTCGGCGCTTTGTCGGTATTGAGCGTGGCAGGCTTTTCCCAGTGCTTCAGGCCTCGCAGGGCCTTGCCCAGGAACCGCTTCGCTGCCTTGGCGCTGCGGGTCGGCGACAGGTAGAA